>OIWP01000436.1_pt1 | contig 62573 bp, 53 predicted proteins | sample 1587661 | NCBI WGS metagenome assembly OIWP01 (sample SAMEA3888899, study PRJEB22519) | human gut metagenome | biome: human gut; feature: human-associated habitat; material: faeces | place: Denmark | collected 2010 | reverse complement strand
ATAGCGGGCGGTTTTCTTGGCGCGGCTACGCGCGCGCCAGACTAAAGTCTTTAACGCAGAACGGCCCCGATTCCTCGGGGCCGTTCCATTCACTACCGCTCGCCCTTCGCTAGCTGCGACGACGCCAGCAAGCAGCCGCGCCGCAAACCACCAGCGCAAGCCCAGCCGCAACCGCAGCCGCGCCAAGCATCAACCCGGCATCGTCGGCCGTCTTCGAGAACAGCTTCACAACCGGATTCTTCGGCGTCGTTGCGCCACCGCCCGGCGTGGGCGCAGGAGCAGGCGGCTCAGTATAGGAATTCTTGAACGTCGGGGCCGCGCCACCATCGTAAGCCACCGTCGCGACCAAATTCCCCTGGCCATCGTCGACCACGTTCACGACAACTTGGTACGTCGCGGTATCGTAGGTCACGTTCGCCTGCTTGTCGTTCACCTCGGAAATCGTATACACGTAAGTGCCAGGTTCCGCAAACGTCAGCGCGGGGAACTCAACCGATCCCGCAGCATCGTTCTTCGCCTGATAAACCGTACCGTCTTCCGCAGTCAACGCAAAGGTGAACTGGCCATCGGCCAAGGCCTTGCCGCTCAACACCTTCGTTGCGCCAAGCACCGCACTCGTCGTGCCGTGCGCATACGTATTCACAAACGCAGCATTGGCATCATCCGTGGCGAGTGCATGTTTAACCACCAAGCTACCTTCGCCGTTATCGACCACTTTCGTGTGAATCGCGATTGATTTGCCGTCGAACGTCACACCATTATGCGTCGTGCCAGCGCCCACCTCGCGCAGAACGTAGTCGTGTTCGCCAGCCGTCGTATACCTAACCGCGCTCATGGCCACGTTGCCCGCAGCGTCATTCGTGCCCCGCGCCACAACCTGACCGTTTTCAACAAGCTCGAAAAGGAACTCGCCCTCGACCAGCTCGCGCCCCACGAGCGACTTCGAGACCGTAATCTGGCCGGTTACGCTCGAATCAACGGGGGTAACGCTGTACGCATTGGTGAACTCGAACATCGGCTTGGTCTCGTCGCCGACGCGTTCAACCGTCAGCTCGCCCTTGCCGTTATCGGTCACCTTGAAGCTCACCGTTTTCACGCTGGTGTCGTTGGTGACGCCAGGTGCGCTGCCGGTTTCGGTAATCGTATAGGTGAACACATGGGAGCGAATCGTGGCAGTTTGCACCGCAGGAGCAGCACTCTGAACGCTCGCCGCCGCATTATCGGTTGCCACATTGGCAGCCGGTGCAGCGTTGACAGAAGCCGCAGGAGCTGTCGCCTGGTTGTCGGCATTGCCGCTCGGAGCCGCATCGCTCGCACCGGAAGCAGCATCAACTGCTGCAGGCTCAGCGCCGCCCGCCGCAGCAAACCCAACCGCATCGTCGCTCACAGGAACCGCACCCTGGCCAGAACCGTCGGCATTCGCCGCACCATCGGCAGCATTGCCGGCAGGATCATTGCCCGTCGCCGCCTGCGCAGGCGTTGCGGAATCGCCCGCAACCTCGACGCCCACGGTCGTGCCCGCAGCCACAACATCATTCGCGGCAGAAGCTGCAGACTGAATGCTTGCCACGCCAGTGTCAAGAGCCACTCCTTGCTGCGTGGCGCCCAGCGCCTTGTTCAGAGCATCGAGCGTAAACACGATTTTGCCGAAATCGATGCTTCCGTTAACATCGTTCGTCGCGGTCACACGTTCGGGCATGGGAGCGCCATCCTCGTTCGCCGTAATGGAGAACGTGAATTTGTCCGTGATGTCGCCTGGGGTCAAGCCTTCGGCGCGGCTCAAATGCTTCACGCCCGTCACGCTCACCGACGCATCGCCCGTTCCGTACGTGTTCTCGAAAGCCAACCCCTTATCGCCAGCCTCGATAGTCACAGCAAGCGCGCCAGAACCGGCATCGACAGCATTGATGGTGAACGGAATCGACTGAGTCGTTGCGGTAATGCCACGATTGGAGAGCCCATCGGTCTTCTCGTACGCAACACACAGAATAGTCCAAGTCGCAACGCCCTCGTCGCTCGTCATCTTCGTGGCAGAGCCCTTCGCGACCAGCTCGTTCAGTTTCGGCGTGTCGAAATTCAGCGCGCCGAACGCAACCGTGCCGTCGGCCGCATTCGTTGCCGTAAGCACGTCGCTACCCGCCGCTTCACCGTTGGCATACCGCACGCCAAAGGCGAACTCACCTTCAACCAGCGCGCGACCGCTCAGGGTTTTCGTCGCATTCACATCAACGCTTCCCGAAGCGGAATAGCTGTTTACAAACGCAACCTTTGCCGCATCGGCGGCCGGGCTTTCGCCTGTCTTGTAGGTATACGTCGCAGCGTCGACGGTGGTGGAAACCGTCGTGGTCGCCGTAAGCGTTGCCGTAGCGGGATCGTCACTCACGGAAATCGTCACGGTGCGAACTGCCGTATCGAAGATGTAGCCGCCGCCCGCCTTACCAAGCTCGGAAACGGTATACGTGAACGTTTTGCCCGCGTCGAGCTGTGTGAATTCCACATCGCTGCACACTGGCACGCTCGCCGCCTTACCATCCTTGGCAGCAGGCATATCGAACACCTTGCCGTTCATGGTCAGACCAAGCACCGCAGCCGAAGCTTCGTCGTTAGGCACAACCCGAATCTTGAACTGGCCCTGGGTCATGTCGCGGCCGTTCAAGGTCTTCGTCAGCGTCAGTCCACCAGCAGCCGTGTAGTTGAGGCTTGTTTCGTACTTGTTCACGAATGTGCCGTTCTCGGTCGAGGACGTAGCAACCAGGTGGCCCTCGCCGTCGTCGGTCACCGTCACATAAATCTTCGCGACATTCGTGCTGTATTGGATGCCAGCCTTCGCGGGGTTGGGCACAATCTCGCGCACGGCATAGACGAACGTCTTGCTCGTGACTGCGCTGCCATCGATGACCATATCGTCCGCCGTGAACCTGATGCTACCGAAGCCAAACGCCACCGCCTCGCCATCTTTGGCGCTCGCCGGCTGGGCAGTCGCAGTCGCGCCGCCGGAAGGCATGGGAGCGCCTTGGGTTTCGGCCGTAATTTCAAACGAGAAGCTATCGTTTTCGCTCCAATCGCGGCCCTCAAGAACCTTGTTCAAACCGAAGTTCGTCGTGGCATATTCCGTATTTGCCGGTGCGTAGATATTGGTGAAAGCCACCGTCGGAGTGTCACTTTCGACCAGTTCGCCGTCAACATACGTCGCCACGTCAAGGATCGTGCCGCCCTTCAGGCTTACAACGATTTTCACCGTATAGGTCGTGCTATCGTAGGTCACGCCAGCAAGCTTGCCACCGTCGCCGGGAACAACTTCGCTCACGACGAACTCAAACGTCTTGCCCGCGTCGGCCTGCGTAAACTTGATGCCGTCAAGCGGCTTCATGACGTCGGGCACGCCTGCGGCGCGATCGTTCGGGTTGCTGAACTGGAGCACGCCACTGCAGTTTTCGTCAACGCGCTTAAGCAGTGCCTTCGAGGCATCATCGGCTCCTTCGATGCTGAAGGCGAATTCGCCCGCATGCATCGTGCGACCCTCAAGCGTCTTCTCCACCACAAGGCCACCAAAGCTACCGTAGGTCTTTTCCTCGGAATACACGTTGGCAAAGGTCGCCCCACCGTCGTAAGAAACCTCGGCCTGCAAAGTGCCCGAATGGTCGTCGGTCACCTTGACCGTCACCAGGCACTCATGGGTATCAAACGCGATATGGCTCGCCTGCGCAGCTTCGGAATTCAGCGCCTCGCCGCAGTAAGCGTTCTCGACCATTTTGAACGTGTACGTGCCAGGCTTGTTAAACGACAGCTCACCGAAGTCGAAACCCTTCGACCCGCCATTCGCCAAGCCACTTACCGTTGCCTGCTTCGCAAAATCGGCGCCGAACGCATCGGTCGCGGCTTTGTTAGCCGGCACCAGGCCGAACCCGAAGCTCTCAGCTTTGGTCATCGCACGGCCCTGGAACACCTTTGTGCCAGAAATCGTGGCCCCAGCGGGTTTGGGACTGTAGCTGTTTTCGAATGCAAACGCCTTCGCGTCGGTCGGAACAGCTTCCGCATCGGTCGTGGCACCCTGCTTAGAGTACGCAGCGTTCAGCTTGATATGGGCATCGGCTCCCTCGCCCACGCTTTCAACCGTGACAGTCGCCTGCCACACTGTGGGGTCATACATCACGCCGGGCAAACCTTGGCCAGCGGTCAGATCTTTCGCATCGACCCACGTATCGCCGACCTTCACCACTTCAGAAATTTCGTAGACATATTCCTTGCTTTTCGCGTCACCCAAGTCGCTCAGGTAGAACGTCGCCTGGGGGAACGCGATGCCTCCGTCCGCCGAAACTGTCGACACCACGCCGCGGTAGTCAACGCCGGCGGTTTTGCCCGTCACGACCTCGACGCCATCCTCCTCAGGCAACGGAGCCGAAGCGTCAGTCGTTTTCGCCATCACGAAGAACATGCCCGACTCAAGCGTGCGCTGACCCGTTGCGTCGTTCCACGTTTTCGTACCACTCGGGTTCCACGTCACGCTCTTGTCGCTGAACGTGTTCGTAAACGCAGCGAGCTCGGCGGCCTCGGGCGTTTTGAATTCAACGCCGTTATCGTCCGCAAGCTTCGTCATAACCGATTCGACCGAAAGCGTACCATCATGCTTATCGGCGACAACGACCTTTACCTCATACAAAGCTTGCGACATGGAGACACCCGGGTTAACGGTGCTCATTTCTTCCGATTCGTAAATCTGGTAGATATACGTGCCAGGCTGCGTGTACACGATGTCGCCGAAATAGAAACCGACTTGCGTGCCCGCCGGCGTGCCTTCGGGCCGCGCTACCTCAAGATGAGCCACGCCATCGCTTGCACGTTTAGGCATTGGAGCGACCACAGACGTGTTGGCATCTTTCAGCACAAACGTGAATTTGTCACTGGACAGCCAATCGCGGCCTTTGAGGGTCTTCGCGACCGCAAGCGCAGTTGAGCCTTTCAGCGTACCCTGCGCAGCATACGTGTTCACGAACTTGGCCTTCGTAACCTCGGCCGCTACAACCGCGCCCGTCGCGGCAATCGCCTTGCCTTCGGCATCAATCGGAGACGACTGCAAGAAACCAGGGTTCGCATGCGTCAGCGAGCCATCGTCGGCAGGCACATTCAGCAACTCCTCAACCGAATAGTCGGCATTCGGAGCAACACCATACACGTACAGCGTTTCATCGGCCTTGATCGAATGCGTTGCCTTTCCATTCTCGTCAAACGTCAGCTCAAACGGGTCGCCGCACACGTCTCCTGCGGCGTTCTTCACTTCGGCATGCAGCGTTTTACCCGCCGCAGCCTCTACCGTGAGCTCGAAATCAAACGACTTGTCGGAATAAGCGGCCGCATCGAAACCCTCGGGCATATCGAGCGTCTTCGAAACCGCCAGCGTTCCCGGAATTTCAACCGACAGCTTGCCGTTGTTGCCCAAATGCGGAATAACCGTCGTCGCGGCCGAGGTCGACGTCTCGCTGTTCCACTTCGGGTTCAGCACGTCAGTCGCCGTGCCGGTGATATTTTCCGCCTTCGACTTCGCGAGTTCATCGATATACGTCAAACGTGCCGTGCCGGCCTTGAAATAGGCATTACCGCTGGCGTCGTACGCAAGAGCGCCCGAAAATTGCTCGGCCGTGCCAGATGGGAAGCTCACGACTTCCGTTTGAGAAACGGAAGCGCCACCTTCGCCCATCGCAAAGAAATGATTCTGGTAGTAATGCATTCCACCCGCCGCGATAGCGCCGCGAGTCGCAGGCTGCGTGCACGCTTCATCAGAATAAATGGGCGTATCGCTCGTGAAGTAGTAATACGCATTGCCCTTGGAAGGATTGAAGTGCGAAACGGTATCGCCCAACGCGGCACCCGGGGTGAACGCGTTCGCGTAGAAATTCACCTTGCCGTTTTCGGTGTTGGCCGCAATGTATTTCGCCATGGCTTCATCGGGATTCGCAACAAGCGCAAGCGCATCGGGCTTAATGCTCGACGTGAAGAAAACGCGCAGCGGATACGTATCGCTTACCGTCATAGTGCCCGCAGTTTCGTTCACATTGAAGTTGCGCAGCGGAATAAGGCCCGCGGGAACCTTCACCTGAACCTTATCGCCCGTGGCCACGTCACTCGATTTCGTCACGGTGATCACGATATTGCCCAGGCTCGCAGTTTTGCCGTTCAGTTCGGTCGTGCCTGCAAATGTGTAGGTGTCGGCGGTATCGGTCGTGGCTTTCGTCACGTCGCTAAACACATGGTTGTTCACCACGATCGCTTTGAATGCGTCAACCTGCATGTACGAGCCCAGCGAGTCGTCGAACGTGATGTAGCCATCGCTCATCTCAAAGCCCTCGCGAGCGTCGGTGGGATAGCCCGCGCCCTTCACGATTTCCTTAGAGATGTCTTCAAAGATTTTCGAGAGCTCGCTCGCGCTCGAAGCAGACTTATAGAAGTCGGAGCCTTCAGCGCGATTGCCGAAGCTCCACTTCCACTCGCCACTCAACCAGTATTGTGTATAGGTATAGGCAGCTGCAGGGTAGTTGCTCGAAGCCGCCTGCATGAACTTGTTTTCGTTGGAGGTTCCCGAGGCATTCACATTGGCACTCGGATTTGCGCCATCAAAAATGCCGATGGTATACACCGAGGCGCCCGCGTCTTTCATGGCTTTCGCGGCGGAAATGGCGTCAGAGGCAACCCCATTCGAGAATTCACTTTGAGTCGTCGGCGTACCATCGGTAAAGAAAATAACAATCTTTTTAGCATCGGCTCGGTTGGAGGTTTGACCCTGCGCAAGCTCCATACCGGCAGCCGCGTTCGTGGCACCCGCCGGTTTAATGGCATTGATGGTGTCTTTAAACGAGCTCTTCGTCGTTTCGCTGCACGCCGTCATGTTTTTCATGACCTGGCTGTAGTTGTATGTGTACCTACCCTCGCGATACGTGTCGTTGCCAACCTTATTTGACTTCTCGCCGGCGAACTTCACGATAGAAACCTGATGCTGCTTCGATGCGTCGGAAATGCTCGCATTTTGCGTTGCAATCTCGTCGATAAACGCGTTTGCGGCATTCTTCAGCGCGTCGATGCGTTTTCCGCCGGTCATGTCGTCGTCCATGGATCCCGATGCGTCGAGCACAAGCACGATGTCGAGCGGCGTGGTCGACGTCGACGCAATGTTCGACGTCGAAGAAAGCACCGAAAGCGCCGTGATGAAATCGGAATCGCCCTTAGAAACCGTAGCGCTCATGGCGCCTGAAATGTCAATATCGTTAGTCGATACCGTTTTATCGGTCCAAATACGACCGATATTTTGAGTCGTATTTTCGACGACGCCGGACCAATCGCCCATCGTCGATGCGTCGGCGATCGTCTCAATGTTTGCTGCCGCGCGAATCTGCTGATCGCGCGACGACGCGCTCGATTCGTCGGCCAAAGCCGTGCTCCCAATCAAGGGAAGCAGTGCGAATGCGAGCAGCGCCGCAATCGCCATTTTCAATCGCTTCATGGTGTGGCCTCCTTCATGCTTCCCGCCTTATGCGCCCATTGCTTGACCCTTCCTACTTTCATGCACGGCTCCTTTCGCCCAAAGATAATTACCTCGATTATTCGATCCCTTTTGTTTCTGCGGAAGTGCCATTTCGCAACAAAAATGGCCAAAAATAGGCAGCGACCTACTTTCATTTCCTACAAAGAAAGCCCTGGCGCCGGAAGGTTCGCATGTGCGACGCGACACACAAAAAGAGGGCCGTATTTACGAACCCCTTGAAGAAAACGCAGGTAGGAGTAGAGAAGTCAGCTTTTGCGTTTGGAACGCACGCTTAGCCCACAGCGCCCTGTCGCCATCGCGCTGCGGGAGCGTTACGCCCGCCAGATTCCAGAGGCGCGACTGGTCGCTTCTATATGAGAAACTTTTATATACTTATATATCTCTTAGTTACTAACATTCGTTTGAAAAGCTTGCTTCTATTTCAATGTAGGAGCTTTTTAGAAGCTATTGACTCCCAACATTGCAATTGCGCGACATGCGGCTGGGCTGCGTTGTTGTGCGGCGCGCATTCAACTACAATCGACGGCGAAATCGAAATTCCGACCAAGGGAGGAAATCATGCCCACTCGCGATGAGCGCCGCGCTGAAGCCAGCAAGCATTTGGCCCTTATGAAAGGCGCATTCGCCAAAGAAACCCAGGCGACCATCGATGCCGCTGTTGTCTACGAAGACGGCGACGCGCTCGCGCTCGAGTTGCCCGAGCCCACCGCCGAGGCAACCGAAACCCAGGTGACCACCGATTTCACCACCACCGCGCTTCGCCGTGCACAAGGCAAAACCGCCATCGTCGACCCCGTTTCTTACACGCGCCCCGGCGGTGCCTACGAGGACGGCTCCTTCGGCCCCGAGCAAATCTTGTGCTCGGAAAGCAACCTCTACCCTGTTCTGTGCGGTATGAAATCGACCTACCACGACCAGAACCGCAGCTACATGTGCGGCATGCTGCTCACGAGCCGCGCGATGTACTTGCCGAACGTCGTTTTCATTCGTGAAGGCGAAATTCGCGAGGCGAGCGTCATCGCCGTGCCCGAGCCCAACCGCGAGCGCGCCTTGGAAAACCATCGCTCCGAACGCGAATGCCTCGATTGCCTGGCGGCCCGCATCGAAACCATGCTCAACATCGCGGCCGCCAACGAAATCGAAACGCTCATCGTGAATGCCTACGCGTGCGGACGCCAAGGCTTCCAACCCGCCCAAGTCATCGAGCTTTTCCAGCAATGGATTGCCGCTCACCCTGGCGCCATCAAAACCATCGTGTTCGCCGTGCCGCGCGCAAGCTTTGATGCGTTCGACGAGGCGTTCGGCCAACCCGCGCCCGTCGCTGAAGAGGTCGTCGCGCCCGCCGAGGAACAGGAAGACGACGAATTCGACTTCCGCGCAATCGATTTGCCCGAAGGCATCACCATTCGCTAGAAGCGACGCCATGGGGCCGCCGACACCATCGGCAGTGTGCTGGGACCGTAAAGCCCACCACCATTCCGACACGACTATCTCCTTCACTAAAGTGGTTTAGCTTGTCACTAAAAGCCTCAATCAAATTTTTAGTGAGATTTTTAGTGAAGACTCTCAGTATTGGAGATAGTCCCTCTTGAGAGCACAGCCAAGGCCCCGCGCTGAATACGCAAAAGCGATTCGAGCTCTGAACGCTAACTGTCAAAAACCACATCCTCACATATCAGTTAAAAATTCTATTTATCACTAAAATATTGAGTGATATGAAGATTCTTTTAGTGAGGTGCTAGAATATTTTATTGAAACAGAAAGCGCCAGTCAGGCAAGGAGCACAATGAGTCCGGAAGAGCTGACGGAGGTCGTCGAAAGGCTGCGCATCCAGCACAACGATGACGAAAACATCGAGGCAAAGAAGTGCGAAACAAAACTGAGCAACGACGTGTGGGAAAGCGTGAGCGCTTTTGGCAACACCTCGGGCGGTCTCATTCTCCTTGGTCTGGACCAAGAAAACGGCTTCACTATTCCCCCGAAATTTGACATAGATAAGTCAATCGAGCAGTTTGTCTCCGGCATGCAACCGAGAGACGGCAAGCTGACTAATCCGCCCCAATACAACCTCTCGAGAGTTGATTTCGAGGGAAGACAGGTCCTCGCCATCCGAGTAGCCGAGGTAGACCTCGCGCAAAAGCCCTGCTTCATCACGAGTCGCGGAGTGGAAAACGGTAGCTACAAGCGTGTTGCCGACAAGGACATGAAGCTCTCGGCGACAGAGATATTCGCTTTGCAGAACGCACTGGTGCCATCACCTGCGGACAAGGAAATCGTCCTGGAGGCATCCGTCGACGACCTCAACAAAAAAACAATCAGAAAAATCATCGAAAACGAGAAGATAAATCATCCCAAAGCGCTGCGTGGAGCCAAGACCCTGCAAGTCCAGATGGCTCGGCTGAACATAACCGATCAAAACGGCAAGATCAGACTTGGCGGCCTCCTTGCTGCGGGCAACTACCCGCAGCAGTTCTTCCCTAAGCTGGCCGTCGACGTCATGGTCCATCCCGACATTGAGAAGTCAACTCCGACAGGCCCCCGGTACCTAGACAGAACGGTATGCGAAGGAGAGCTTGGAGAGATCATAGAGGACGCCGTTGCGGCAACCGCAAAGAACCTCAGGCGAATATCCGTCATAGAGGGAGCTGGCAGAAAAGACGAGCTGGAGATTCCCGAAGAGGTCTTGCGTGAGGCTATCGCAAACGCAGTCATCCACCGAGAATACGGACCCCGTCATGAGGGCCAGTCCGTCACAGTCGACATCTATCCAGACAGGGTAGAAATCACGAACCCCGGAGGTCTCTGGGGCGGCAAGACTCTCGACAACATAGCAGACGGAACCTCGCTTTGCAGGAATGCGGCGCTCATGCGCTTGATGTCCGCAGTCGAGCTGCCTGGAGGGACTGGCAGGCCCGCCGAAGGCGGCGGAGGCGGCGTACCCTTCATGATCAGGGCAATGCAGTCGAAGACGCTCACTGCACCAGATTTCAAGGCAAATATCGACAGCTTCAAGGTAAGGCTCGGCAGGAGCGGAACGGAGATAGCAGTGAACCGCGAATGGATCAGTCGCGTAACCAAGCGGAAGCTATCGCAACACGAGCAGTCCCTGCTTCTCACCATGAAAAAATTGGGCACGTCAACGGTTCGGGAACTCCATAGAACCCTGATGATCGACTCTGACGAGATCCGCGAGACTGCCTCCCGATTCGAGAGGGAAGGCATAGTCTCCCATGTATATGCAGACACTTACAAGATGCTCGCTGACGATACCGGCCAGCACCCAACGCCGGAAGTGGAAGACGTCCTGCTCTCTATACTGCAAACCGACAAGGCTTTAAGTATCCAAGAACTCGCAGAGATGATCGGGAAGACCGTTCCCAGCACCCGCTATCACGTCAAGAAGCTTGTGGAAGCCGGGTTCGCAGTGCCAACCGCATCGTCAACAAGTCGAAGCAGGAAGTACCTGAGGAAGCAGGCTTCTCTGTAATCGCTTAGCCGTCGGTCAGTAGCACACGCACCATGGCGGCGCGCTTGATCTGTAACGTAACGGTCATAAAGGAGGTCGCGGTTGCCTGGAGAAACCCCGCCCACCAGTCTGAACAGCTTCCCATTCCTTGGACACGAGAAATAGGAAGCTGTTCAGACGGCGTGACAGCCTCTGCCATTCAATCGAAACTACAGGCTCTCGTAGTAGCCACGTATTTTTCTAGCCATAAGGATACGGCGCTGAGCAAGGAAGCCCTCGTAATCGGCCGCACCCATATCGAATATTCCTTCCGGAATACAATTCGCTTTGAGATTGGCAATAAGATCCGCCTCGGTGGCGATGTCGCCGAAATACTTGTCTTCTGCCGCAATGGCTTCGCGTGCCTTAGTAAAGTACTCGCCGGGACGCATTTCGCCAATCGCTATGTTGATGCGCTTTTCGAGGTAGGTGTAGTTTGCGATTTGATTATAGAGGCGTTGCGGCGCGTCGATCGTTTTTCTCAAATACGCCTTTGGGAAGATGTGGTGGATATCACCAACGTTGCCGATGACGCCGGCCACCTTAAACCCGTTGGTAAACAGGGTGTTGTCAGCTGATCGAACCTGCGAGGCCACGTAGACCATCCATGCGCCGGTACGCACCGAGGTCGTAACGAGACTCTGCGGCAAGGCGACTTCCCAGAAATTGTCGGAAAGCTGCGATGCGACGACCTCGTTGTAGAACGGGATGAATCCCTGCTCGGATATACGACGCATGTCGCGATCCATGATAGATTCCGACGAGCCCGAATAGCGCCCCGTAAGGATGGACATCACGTACCAACGCTGCACCCAGCGCTTAACGTCGGTCGAAGGCACAGAGTCATCTTCTCGCAGGGTAAGGTACAAGTTGTAAGCAAAATTAACCGCCCCTTTGGATCCGATTATCGACGAAGACACGAATCCCGCAGAGCGAAGAGCGGCGGTAAAGTCCTGGAAATTGCTTTTACGCATGAACTTAATCACGCCGTCGTGCAGTTTGGCGAAGGAGGCGTCCGCTATCTCGCCCTTGAAATCACGAGCCTCAAAATCACGGCCAGAAAGAAGAGATACCAGGTCGGCGAGTTTGCCCCGGCCGAACATGTGCATGAACGCGACGCGCAGGACGTCATTGTAGTCGGGGTCGTAAATGTCATCCTTGTCGTCTTTGAGCCATTCGCACTTGTCTGCGTACTCAGATCTCATGAACTCAGCGTCGTTCTGGCTAATGGTGGTCCAGAATTCAGGTTTGGCGGCCAAATGGCAATAATAGTCGATGGCCTTACGCAGCATGTTGCCACCGTGCGCCTCATCGGCGGCAATTTTAGACATCGCGAAGTCGGCTTGAGATAAAACGGCGCCCTTAGAATTGATGCGGATGAAGATGTCCGTAACCTCGTCGATGCTGCATTCAGCAGCCACGACGATGCAGCCGAGTTGACGCGTTGCTATCGCCTTAAGATCGGTAATCCTCGAGTTCACGACCTTGGGATCGCAGCCGGGATTCGCCTCGATGTATCCGTTGACGAATGTCCAGGAGTCGAAATCGGGGGCGAAGAATTCGGCGATGTCCGATATCCAGCGCGGATCTTTATCGATCACCGGCGTAAGTACGGCAAAGGGAGTATCCTCGCCTTCGTAAAGAGGGTTGAAGGCTATCTTTACGCGCTTCGACTCGTAATCTTCGTTAAGCACGGCTTTACCCGCGAGCGCGGCGGTGAGCGCAGTCACACGCTGCTGACCGTCGATAAGCACCGTCTTGCCCTCTGCGACGCCGCCGCCTTTGATTTTCACATCAGGGTTCTTCCAGGTGATCAGATAGCCTGTTGGATATCCATAGTAAAGAGAGTCGATCAAGTCGCGAACTTTGGTGCTGTCCCATACGAAGGGTCGTTGGATTTCAGGAATCGCGATGTCGCCGGATTCTATAAGTCCGAGAATGCTTTGCACCGAGTAAGTAGTGACGCTGTAGCAATCTTTCATATGCAATCCTAGAAACTTGAGCTAAACGAACGAAGCCATTTTACTTCCTATATACGGTTTTCACAGAGATGGATCCCGTTAACTCCCCCTACGAGAAGCGCGTGGATGCCAAGCACGACGTGCTGCAGATTCACACCCATGTCCATCAGAACGTCAGCCGAAGCCACGATGAAATTGGAACGCTTCACGCCCCCCCACGAAGACCGGCGCAACTACCCTCATTGCAAGTTCTGGATGGCGGATCCAATCCCAACAACGAGGAAGGCACCTGCTGAGCCAAGCCTTGGGAAACTGGCTATTTAGCTGCGTAAGGTCGACCTTCGAAACGTCAATCTTGCCGGACATCAACCTAGGCAACAAAACATCACGAAGTTCCTCTAGCTGTTTAGACTCAAGCTCATTTGCCTTTATCTGTTCATAAATGGGATCCGCAAAAGCACAGAAATCTTCAATTGCTTCAGTTCCTGGAGCGGGCATCGGGTACACGAGTGTAGCTTTCGGTTGGGTCCTCTGACGACTACCCGTAGAGCCCGCCACATGAGCAAGGAGGAAATCTGTGAAGGCAGGGGCGTCAATGGCCGCGTAATAGAAACTCTTGTGCTTCGGTTCATTTGGCTTGTAGACGATAAATTCCGTTGAACAAACCGGGCGATTGCTTGAGCAGGCTGGCATCCATATGCGTTTGGTCGTTGGATTCAGCTTGGAAATCAAGATACAATCTTTGTCAACAATGTACTTATTGCTTTTGATTCCGTCCACAGGCTCGAAGACCGGCCAATGCTTTTCGTCATATGCGGGAATACTGTAGTGCTCCCAAACTTCACCAAAACAATCTTGAGGTTTCAGTGATTTGGTTGAGATTGAAAGTACTTGGCCAAGTTTAACAGTCGGCACATTCTCGCTAAAGCGGCTCATAAACTCAAGTGACACAAGCTCAGCTAAATAGCCATTTACCATAGTGATGGTGCGTTCTGTTGCAAATTCAGGGGCATCCCTACATACCTGCCACAGCTGCAACTGCTGTCACGCAAGCATGTGTTGTAACCATGAAAGTTTGGTACTTCTTGGGGTTTGGGACCACTTTGGGACCACTTGGGGGTCCAGACAAAGAAAAAGGCCACAAGCTTGAGCCTGTGACCTGGTGTTATTGGTCGCGAGGATCAGATTTGAACCTACGGCCTCCGGATTATGAGCCCGACGAGTTGACCAGGCTGTTCCACCCCGCAATATGTTAGGTGCCTTAAAAAGGAATGCATACAGCCTCAGCAATTAACGCAAAGCCGAATTTCCAAGAATGCTCGCCAATCGCTAGCTCTTCATAATCAGGGCAAAGCGCTCGTTCGCTCTTCAATCGTAATAAGAATTTCGGCATCCAAGCACGGGGCGGTCCCTATTCCTCGGAGCCGTCCCATTCAATGCCACTCGCCCTTCGCTAGCTACGACGACGCTAACAACCTGCGCACGAAAGCACGCGAACCAACGCAAAAAAACGCCGGATACGTCATACGCATCCGGCGTTTTTGGTTCCTCGGTGCAAACGTCGCACCCAACGAACGGTTGGGGACGGCTGCGCCAAAGATTGACCGCTCGAAAATCGGGCTTGCAAGACGCAACCAGACGCCCCAATCGAAGAAGCTCCGCCCAAACGTCGCCCACACGAAACCAGCCACCACCCAGTTGCCTCACGCGCTTATTCGATTGGCCCCATGAGGAACATATTGTGCGTCGACTGGAACAGCAGCTTGCCCGTCGCCGCCTCGCGCGTGGTCACGCGAATCACAGCGGTCGAGCGGCCCTTGTGCAAAGGCTCGGTCGTCACGTCGACCTTGCAGCACGGCACCGCCTTGAAAAAATTGATGCTCGCGGAATTGCACACGTTGTTCACGCCAAACGAATACGTCGCGAACCCGCAGCCGATTTCTCCAATGAAATAGCCCGTGCCGCCATGGATACCGCCGCGATAATTGCCCAAGCTTTCGGGAATGTCCATCGTGAAGTGCACATACCCAGGCTCGCTTACCTCGACAATCTCAATATTCTCTCGGAACTCGGGCGCTTCAGGAACGTTGCACCACATCTTCTCGATCAGTTTCTCGTCAACCATTCCGATTTCCCCTCCGCATGCAAAAAAATATCGTTCGCACCAACAACGTCAGCTGCCTTCATCGGCGTCATTTTCGTGCAACCGTCACATTGCATCAATAAACAACTTCCGTTATCTGTGGAAAGAAGTCGAGCGCAGGCCAGTCCGCCTTCTTCCGCCTAGGCCTTGCGCACTAAATAGCAGCAATGGATTTTGGCATTGCGCTCGAAATCGTGCGGAATGGTCTGCGGCGTAATATCCTCAATTGCCACGCCCGCCTCGGCAAGCGCTTCAACATCAGGCTTGAAATTGCGCAGGTTGCAGCTGAACACCGCTACGCCGTCGCGCTCGAGCAAGCGCACCACATTCGTCAACAGCTTCACGTGGTCGCGCTGCACACTCCAGGTGTTTTTACCCATGGCCTTCGAATTCGAAAACGTAGGCGGGTCCACGAAAATCAAATCGAAGCGGCGCCACCCGCGCGCCTCACGTTCAATCCACTGCAACACATCGGCGCGCACGAATCCGTGCTCGGGGCCATCGCAGCCGTTCAATTCCATATTGCGATGTGCCCACGACAAATAGGTCTGCGATAAATCGACCGTAAGCGTCGATTTTGCGCCGCCCACCGCCGCATGAACCGTGCAGGTACCCGTGTACGAGAACAGGTTCAAAAACGACTTGCCCTCGGCCATGCTTCCAACCATTTCGCGCGTCACGCGGTGATCGAGGAAAATGCCCGTATCCAAATATGAACCCAGGTCGCACTCGAACACGTTGCCCGATTCCTGCGTATAGAGCACATGCCCCTCTTTTTGCTGGTCGGTATATTGCCCGCCGCCTTTTTCGCGACGGCGTGTCTTCAAGAACACGCGCTCGCGAGGAATGCCGAGCGTTGCCGAAGCGATTTCCACCGCATCGTCCAGACGGGCGGCAGCCTTCGCCGCGTTGATTGATTTCGGCGCCTGATACTCGGCTATGACCAGGCAACTCTCGCCTTCGCTTTTCCATACGCCATCATATCGGTCGATAGCTACAGCGAAATCTGGCAGGTCGGCATCGTAAACGCGATAGCACGAAATGTCGTTGTCGCGCGCCCACTTGCGGCGGTCTTTCGCCACTTTGCGAAGACGCGCCGCGAACTGATCAGCGCCCTTGTCGCGACACAGCACCTCGACTTTGCGCCCGCCGTCGATGTTGCCCACCATAAGGGGATACTGCGCAGGCAACGGTTCGAAAGCGGGCTCCGTGGCCGTCAGCTCAATATCACCGCGAGCGCTTCGGGGCGCGCCATTGCCACGGGACCCCCAATCGTTATGGGGTCGGCCATTGCCGCGAAATCCCCGTTCACCGCGGGACCCCCCATTGCCACGGGACGCGCCATTGCCACGCGAAGCACCGCGACCACTTGGCCCGCTTTTGCGCGAATCTCGCTCTCGGAAATCGCCTCGTGCGCTCGAGCGACGCGCTTCTTGGCCGCCTTGGCCATCACGCGCACCGCGTTTATCGTGCGATGGGTTTTGAAACTGCTCGTTTTGCGCCACTTACGCACCCGCCTTCACGCCAAATTCGAACGGCGGCTGAGCCACCATCTCAAGCACCAGCTGGCAACGAATGGAAAGCGGATCGCGATTCTCGCACAGAAACGTCGGCACCTCGGCACGCGGAAGAAGGAATGACTCGATAAATTCGGTCGACTCGCTGCGCGGCTCGGCCACACGTTCCACCTCGGCAAATACCATGGCGATGCTCTCGTCGCCCATGCCAAGCGACGAAAAACCAGGCTGCACGCATGCACGTGCGCTCACCGGCTGACCGCACTCGTCGCGCACCAAATCGAAGCCGGTTTCTTCGCGCAGCTCGCGGGCCGCGCATTCCACAATATCCTCGCCAGGCTCGCGCAAACCAGCGGGAAACGCCACGCACATGCGATTCATGGGGAAACGGAATTCGCGAATAAGCAGGAATTCATCGTTCGCCGTATGGCCCACAATGCACACCGCATCAACCTGGGGCGCAACGGTTCCCAGCGTCTCGATTTCGCTGCGATATTCCTCAAGGCCCTTGCGCGAAACCACGTCATATTTCAGCTCGCGCCCATTCGGCAAGCGATACGTCAGAATATATTTCTTAATCCAGCCATCGCTCACCTGCTCGATGCCGAGCAATTCGGGCAATCCGGCCGCCTCATCGAAGCTTGCCGTGCACACGTCTTCTTCCATAATCGCTCCTTCGAATGCCACTTGGTCGGCAGCGTTTACTGCAGCGTTTTTTAATCTGTACCATTGTATAGCGACGACGCGCGCAAAACAGAAGAGGACGGCAACGCCGCCGCGAAAACGGCTATCGCGCCCCATAGCAAGAATCGAGAGCGTCGGCGAACATCGACGGGCATCAGCAAGCGCCGACCGAGCGGCCCCATTGCGAATGGTGACGCTTTTGCCCACGAAGAACGATTTGGTGGTCAAAATGGCCGCCACAAGCAAAATCGTGAGCTCCATAGCAGACCCCTTTCCGCAAGCGCAAAAGCTCCTATCGTATGCTCGCCGCGAGAGTTTCGCGAAAGAATCAAACCCTTTCGACGGGCGCGGGAAAAGTCCAATTCGTTAGAATCATCATGCCGCACGAACGTAAAACCCACGCAAAGCGCAGGTCAAAAATGAAATTCAACTTTTGAAGGCTACTTTGCAAAACGTGAAGATGCTGCCAAAGTGCCATGGACGTTTTTTCACATTTCCAAGAGCAGCTCCATGCGGGTGTACGATGGCGACCCCTTTTACCGAAAGCCTGGAGATGACCCACCCATGCGAGAACGCATCAAATTCCACAGCAAGCGACTTACGCTTTTCTTCATTCAGCTGGCCTTCCTTGCCGGCGTTTGCTACATCGGCGAAGCGGTTTCGGTCCATTTGCCCATCGAGGTTCCTGCAAACATCTGCAGCATGGGTATTCTGCTCTCGCTGCTTATCTCAGGCATGATCGACGAGAGCAAAATCGAACTCGTATCGAGCTTCCTGCTGAAATACATGCCCGTATTCTTCATTCCCGCGGGCGTCACGATTCTGCGATGCCTCCCCATGATCGGCGACCGCATCGGCTGGTTCGCACTCGTGTGCATCATCACCACCGTGCTCGTGTTTCTCTCCACGGCGCTCACGGTAATTCTTGTTGGACGCTTGCAGAAATACATTGCAGGCAAACGTGCCGGCAAAGATGTCCATCTGCGTGGCGTGTTCACAACCGAGACCGAAGGAGAATAGCCATGGATTTCGCATCAATTCTTGAAGCAGGCGGAAGCCTGGCGCTGAGCATTGGCGTGTTCGCGTTCGCCGTGTGGCTTAACCGCAAAACGAATTCCCCGCTCCTCAACCCCCTGCTCGTCACGGTGGCCATCATCATGATCGGCCTTACCGTGTTCAACATCCCCCTCGATTCGTACGAAAAGGGAGCAACGCTCATTTCGTCCATGCTCGGCCCCGCCACTGCTGTGTTGGCGTTCTCCATTTACCAACAACGCAAGATTCTGCAGAGCAATTTCCTGCCGATTTTCATAGGATGCTTGGTAGGATCCACCGTTTCCATGGTGAGCGCATACGGACTGTGCGAGCTGTTCGGCCTGGGCGACCAAGTGGCGCTTTCCACACTGCCGAAATCGACCACCGCTCCCATCGCGCTTGCCGTGACCGGAGAGCTGGGCGGAACGGCGTCTATCACCATGGCGGCCGTCATGACCACGGGCGTTATGGGCGCCATCTTCTCGCCTATGCTGGCCAATTTGTTCCACATCAAGAACAAAGTGGCCCAGGGCGTGGCCATTGGCACGTGCAGCCACGCGGTAGGCACGGCGAAGGCTCTGGAAATGGGCAAACTCGAAGGAGCCATGAGCGGCGTGGCCATTGCGGTATCGGGCCTGCTCACCTGCTTTATTGTTATTGCGGCTACGTCCATTATGTAAGGAGCGAACTTGGGCAGCATTCCTACCCTCGACTTCATTGGGGCAAACACGCCAGCGGCAGCAGACCAACTTGCGGAAGAAACTGCCATAGAAACAGCGCACGGCATCGTGTGGCCAAGCGCCCCACAGTGCGTTCATGGCGCGATTTTCGATTTGGACGGAACCTTGCTCGATTCTATGCCCTGGTGGGACGACTTGGGCGAGCGCTACCTTCGCTCACTCGGCAAAACGCCCGAACCCAACATTCGCTACCACTTCAAGCGCCTTACCATGGAAGGATCGGCGCATTATATGAAGGAAACTTACGGCCTGGAGCAATCGATTGAAGAAATTTGCACGGGAGTGATGAGCGGCATTGAATTCGCCTACCGCGATTGCATCCAGTGCAAGCCGAGCGTTGTCGACATGCTTGAGACGTTGAGCAACGCGGGCGTCACCATGTGCGTCGCAACCGCCACGCGTCGCGACTGCGCACTTGCAGCCCTCGAAAGGCTTGACATTCTTAAATATTTCTCGGCGCTGTTCACCTGCACCGAAGTGGGCGCAAGCAAAACCGAACCCGACATTTTCGAGTTGGCGCTTTCGCACCTTGGCACCCCGCGCGAAACCACGTTTGTGTTCGAAGATTCGCTGCACGCCATCGAAACGGCGCATGCGGCCGCCTTCCCCGTGATGCTCATCGACGAACCGGCCAGCGCAGGCGACGCGAAAGCATGCCAAGCCCTCGCCGACGTGCGCCTGAAAAACTTCACAGCCTTCTCAACGCTCTAGTCGCAGAAGTGGCTCGCATCGTAACTTGCGACCTGTTAAATGCTCGTAGCGTTTAACAGGCGCGGAAAAGAAAGGAGGGGAGCGAGCCCGATGCTCACTCCCCTCCTTTGATGAAACGACGAATGCGTTCCGGTTAGATTTCGCCCGCTTCGGCAGCCTTCAGGGCCTGTGTCAGCTGATCGGCGCAGCTCGTGGTGCGACGACCGCAGGTATTGCCCTCAAGAACAGAAACAACCCAATCGACAGGCTTGCCCTCGATGAGCTTTGAGATAGCCTTCAGATTGCCGTCGCAGCCGCCGACGAAGCTCACGTTGTGCACATTGCCGTCGACGATGTCGAAATTGATTTGGCGCGAGCACGTGCCGCGCGTATTGAATGTATGCATGCCATTCCCCCTTGGAACTTCTCGTGATACCCGCACAGCTTACCATGATGAACTCTCATAGGCAGGCTATAATCAATCGCACTGAATACTTGCAGAATTCCTAAGGAGGTGACCATGTCACAACCCGCCCGCGCCCTTGCCGGTGCCGCATGCGCGCTCGTGTTGAGCACCACCATGTTCACCCCCGCGGCCTTCGCCGACGACGCCGAAGGCGATGACGCCACAACTTCCCGCAACGCCATCTCCGCCGCCGCCGACTCTATACGCGGAGAGCTTGGCCCCGCACTTTCAATATACGACCAGGCGAAAAAGACCCTCGAAGCCCTCGAAGCGACCGATATCGCCACTGCCCGCGTTCAGGGCCTGCAAGACATGATGTATGACGGCACCGAAAAGCGTCCCACAGTCACTCTGCGCATTGACTCGGTCAAAGATGGCAAGAAAACCGAGACGTCACTTCGCGAGGGCGTCGATTTCAACGTGCAATTCGATGGCGACCTGGTCAATCCCGGCACCGTGCACGTAACCATCACCGGCGCAGGCGACTATACGGGCACCGTGGAAACGAGTTTCGTGATTCTTCCGGCCGACTTGGCGAACGCAACCATCGACATGATTCCCGACCATGTACGCACAAGCTACCCCATTGAGCCCGACCCTGTCGTGAAACTCGACGGACGCACCCTTGTAAAAGGCGTCGATTACGAGGTGTCTTATTCCGAAAACGTGAACGAAGGCACAGCGACGCTCATGGTGAAGGGCATCGGCAATTGCGCTGGCGACACGCACGCGACATTTCAGATTATCGCGAATCCCAAGGAAGGAAAAATCGGTTATCGGGCTGTGTTCCCTTACGTAGCTGCTGCTGCGCTGGCCTGCTTCGCCGCGTTTGTCGTGCTGGCGGGCGCCCTTATCCACAAACGTCGCAAAGCAAAGCGGTTACAAACAAAATAAGCTACGAAGGACGCACATCCGCACCGAATTCGCGTCCTTTTGCGCACCCGCGCCAAGCCGCGTCGCAGATGCAAAAGCTCCGCGCCAGCATTAAGCCGCGCTCCAACACTAAACCTGCATTTCGTCATGCGCTCCATCGAGCTGCATCTCGAACGCAAAAAGCCCGGAATGAATCTTCATCCCGGGCTTTTTAAGCCTTATTCAACGAGAAGGCTGCGTTTATTCGAACAAAACCTGATTGTCTTCGTCGTCTTCCACCGCGAATGCGTTCCATGCCCCCGAATCGGCGAAGGCGAGGAAATCATCCGTAGGAATGTCCATGCGCAGGCCCTCTTCGTCGAACGTGCCATTGAAACGCTCTTCGAATTTCGCCCTCACTGGACCGTTCACGGGGCGCGAGAACCATACCCACGACGCCACCGGACCGCCCGCGTCGTTGAAGTCGGCGCCAAAGCCAGCGTCGACCGGCGTGCCGTCTTTACGTTGAATCATATATTCGTCAATCGCGAAACAGCCATCGAACTGCATGCGCGAAGCAATGCCCTCAATGGAGCTATCGACGGTGTTGCCCTTTTCGAAGAACGTGATTTTCACCGTGCCTTCCGCGGGTTCGACGGCAGCAGCGTCACCCTTGTCCATGAATTGCGCGGCCATCATTTCCGCGAGAGCTTTTTCGGAATCACTCAGCATGCTTCCTCCATTCCAAAACGCCGCCCCATCAGCGACGCATAACGACATGTCCTTAATATAGTCGAAGGTCGCAGCACGTGCACCAAATGCGCCCTTCCAATCGCAAAGCGAGACGAATTCGCCTTTATCCATAGGCTCGCCCTATTTATCACGCGCGAATAGACCCACAACGACAACTGCGACGAAACAGGGGCTTTCTTTTCGTCGCTGCGCTTTTCGCGACTTTTCAGCGAGCGAAAGTCGAGCGCACTACAATGGGCTCATTCACGAAAGGACCCATGGGCCTAGAAAATTCATTGCGAAGGAGTTATGCGATGTTTTGCGTTTATTGCGGCACAAAACTCCCCGATGAAGCACGATTCTGCTTCATGTGCGGAAAGAAAGTCGAACCCGCCGACAATGCAGAAAATATCGTTGCCGCCAACAGCGGAAGCATCGACGAAGAAGGATTCGGCATCGAAATTCAAGAGGCCCCCACAACCTGCTCCAGCGAGAAAAACCCCGACACACCAGAGCTTGCCATTGAAGACGGCCTCATCGAAGATGTCCACGACACGTTCGCGACGGCCAACGAAAGCGGCCCAGACGAGACATCAGCGGAAGACCAATCCAGCGAGCAAGCACACGGCATATCGGAATCCGCCGACGAAAACGATCACGACGAGGCCGAAGAGGCTCAGGACTCAAACTCGGCCGAGCTCGACGCCCCGAACAGCTCGTCGAACGAGACAGCCGTGATTCCCCTTGCCACATCGTCCAGCAAGACAACAGTAATTCCCCTTGCCACATCGTCCAGCAAGACGACCGTGATTCCCCTTGCCGCACCGTCGGACAAAACGACGATACTCCCCGGATTCGGCGCCGAAAAAGCGGCTCTCGAGCAGGAAAAATCTGACGAAATCGCCGCGCTTGCAGCTCTCTATCCCGATGCCAACCCCGCTCAATTCTGCGACCCCACGCCTTTTGAGGCGAAAAGCCCCGACATTACCGAATTCATCGCCCCCGCACCCATTAATGGCACCAAGCCCGCCTCTGCGGAGTCGGTCCATTACGCCGAAGGCCAAAAAAAGAAGAGCGCTGGCAAACGCGCCCTTCTTATCGCCTTCGTTGCAATCATCGCAGTGCTTGCAGCGGCCGCCGCATTCGGCATGTCATTCGACGTTTTACCTGATTAACGCTAGAACATCTCACGTTTATTGAATACGTACAGCTGCTCGAATTCCGACTGGCTCTTCGTAAGGTAAATAATGCCCTCGATAACGCCAATGAGCCATACCACGCCCGCTGCAATGCCGATCGTGAGCAGGCTGCCCAAAATAGTCACGCCCAACATAATGAAACCCGTGGTGTGATAGCCCAGATAAAACTTATGCACACCAAACACGCCCAAGAAAATCGCAAGCAGGCCTGCGGCAACATGGTCTTTCGTATGCACGAGCGGCTGCTGGTAGGGAACCTGATAGGCACCTTGGCTCGACGCATAATAGCCATTGCTTTGCGAATAGTACGCTGCTTGACCCGGCTGCTGAGCATAAGGTTGCTGAGCGGCATAACCAGGCTGCGCATAGGATTGCTGCGGCCGACCGGCAGGCTGCTGCGACGCCGCACCTTGCTGCCCATAGGGAGCGCCATTGAAGACAGGAGGCGCCGGCTTGGGAGGCTGCGACGTAGGCATGAAATCGGCAACGGCAGCCGCGACATAGGCAGGGTCGACCGGTTTGCCGTCGTCATCAACGACCTTCTCAATCGGCGGAGTATTCGGGAAAGCCTCGAAAGTCTCTGGCGCGGCAGTCAACACGTTGGGGGCGGGGGCGGGAACCGCTTCGACCGCGGAGGCGTTGGTTTCGGCAACGAAAGACCCCGTCATGCCCGAATCGGCAGCGGGCGCCTCGGATGAAATCGCGGGTTCGACGACCTCGGTAACCTCGGCAACCTCAGCCGAAGCAGCCAAAGCAGAAGAATCGCCCTCGGCAGACGCGCCCGCGCTCGTGGCCGCAGAAAGTTCCTCGAGGCGCTTGTTCATTTCTTCGATTTGACGCTTGAGCACCTCAATTTCAGCAGCATGCGCAGCCGCCGAATTCTTCGCCTCTTCAGCCATAACCTCTCTCCTTTTTCAAAACGGCGTATCGCGTATATTCGCGATGCCCGAAATATGTGCTGGGGCCATACTATAACGAAAAAGGGCGACGGCCTTAAGCCGCCGCCCACCTGTTAAACGAGCGTTATGTTTTCGTAAGTTGCATACGCCGCGCACGCGGCGCAAAGCCTACTTCTCGGGAACTTTCGTCATAAGAACGAAACCGATGATGAACAGCACGGCAATGCTGAGCACGCCGATAGAGGAATTGCCGGTAATCTGGGTGAACACGCTCACGAGCAGCGTGCCGAGCACCGTTGCGTACTTGCCGAAAATATCGAAGAAGCCGTAGTACTCGTTGGCATGTTCCTTCGGAATGAGCTTGCCAAACTCGCTGCGCGAAAGGGCCTGGATGCCGCCCTGGAACAAACCGACGCACACGGCAAGCACCCAGAACTCCGCGGCGGAACGCAGGAAAAACGCCGCGAACAACGTGATGCAGAAATACGCGAAAATCGCGATGAGCAGCATGCGCTTCGTGCCGAATTTGCCCGCCAGGCGGCCATACGCGATAGCCGAGGGGAACGCCACGAACTGCGTGACCAACAGCGCAAGCACGAGCTGGGTTGAGCCGATGCCCAAATCGGTGCCGTAACTCGTCGACATCGTGATAATGGTATGCACGCCATCGATATAGAAGAAGAACGCGAGCATGAACATGAACACGCGCTTATCGGCGAAAATGCGCTTCGCCGTGGCCCACAAGCCCACGAGCGCGTCGCGGAACAGGTGCTCGGTGCGCTCCTTGTAATGCGTCTGGTGCACGTTCTTCAGCACGGGCACGCTGAAAACGACCCACCACACAGCGGTAATCACAAAGGAAATGCGAATGGCGTCGAGCTGGCCGAGGCCGAAGTTCTCGCCGAATAGCACGAGCACGAGACAAATGATGAAGGGCACGCACGAACCAATGTAGCCCCATGCATAGCCTTGCGAAGATACCTCGTCGTAGCGGTCTTCGGAATCGGTCGCGTCAATAAGGAACGCATCGTAGAACACGAGCGACGCGTTAAGCATGATGGTCGCCACCACGTACATCACCAAGAACACCATCGCGTTGCCGGGAATGCCCATGCATGCGAGCAGCACGGCGCCCGTGCCAATCGAGCCCACGAGCAAGCGTTTCTTGTTGCCCTTCAAGTCGGCGATACTGCCCAAAAAAGGCATGAGCAACGCAAGCAAAAGCGACGCCACCGTAGTTGCATAGCCCCAGGCCACTACAACAGAGCTGCCGGGGTCGGCAATCGCCGAGAAGTAAATGGGGATAAGGGTCGACGCCAGCAGCACGAATGCCGAGTTGCCAACGTCGTAGACAATCCAGCTCTTCTCGCGCTTCGTCAATTTTATTGCGGACATGCGTGCTTCCTTTTTTCGTGGGAGGGACGCCCAAAATAACAACTTGCGTAAAGTTCTGGGCGCTGCGGAAAAAACGCTCAAACGATTGTATATCATGGGGTCTACACTGGGACGCGCGTATTGGCGGCTTAACGTCAATTCGCCGTAAAACGCCCCGCGCCATACTTCCGAAAGGGAGGCATCATGCCTGCAATTCTTACCCACGATTTCTTCGGCCAAGACGTCTATGCCGCGCATTCGCACGTCATCGGCAAATCGATCGACGAGAAAGATGCGTTCTTGCTGGGCAACCAAGGCCCCGACCCGCTGTTCTACCTTGTTCTTTCACCGAGCATGAAGCAATTCTTCGGACTGGGCAGCGCCATGCACCACGACGCCCCCAGCAAACTCATCGCCGCGCTGAAGGAAAGCCTGCAAGTGCTCGAGGAACACGAATTGCCCGTGGGTCGCGCCTATGCGCTGGGCTTTCTGTGCCACTATTCGCTCGACCGAGCCATGCATCCGCTCGTGTATTGCCAGCAATACGCCATTTGCGACGCAGGCATCGACGGACTCAACCGCAGCCAGGAAAACGAAGTCCATGCTGAAATCGAACGAGAATACGACGAAATGGTGCTGTTCAGCAAGCTGGGGCGCACCATTCGCTCCTACCGCCCCTTCGAAGAAGCGCTCCACGCGAGCGAGCACACTCTGCAAACCATTGGGAAAATGTACGCCTTCGTCGCGATGAAAGCGTACCGTACATTCCCGCCCGTCGATCTGTTCGTTTCCGCCGTGCACGATTTCCGCCGAATGCAGCGCTTGTTCTACTCGCCGAACGGAACCATGCAAAGCGCGCTCAACGTCATTGAAACGCGCGTCCTGAACAGGCAATTCTCGTTCTATAAATCCATGTCGCACCGCGACAATGCCACACGCGTGAGCGACTTCGACAATCGCATGCGCCACCCCTGGGAAAACCCGTATACCCACGAAGTGAGCACGCAAAGCTTCTGGGATATTTTCGACGGCACGAAAGCCATCGCCTTCAGCGCAATCGAAGCCTTCGATAAAGACGATTTCGACGAAACCGCAGCACGCGCACTCACGGGAAGCCTCAATTTCTCGGGCCAGCCGGTAGAAGAATAAAACGACGGAACAGAAAGGCCGCCCCAGGGGCGGCCTTGTTCGTTATTCAGCGGGCTTAAAGGTATCGCGATCGGGCGCGAAACTCTGCATGGCCCTGATGGTGCGGTCAAACAGCTCGTCCAGCTCCCAACCGAGCATCTCGGCGCCCGAACGAATCACATCGCGATTCACGCCGGCAGCAAAGCGCTTGTCCTTGAACTTCTTCTTCAGCGATTTCACCTCGAAGTCCATCACGCTCTTGCTGGGACGCATAATGACCGCCGCGCCAATGAGGCCCGTAAGCTCCTCGGTCGCGAACAGAATCTTCTCCATCTGCAGCTCCGGCTTGGGCAAGTCGGGATTGAAGTCGCTCGTATGGCTCTGAATCGCGCGAATGAGCTCGGGCGACCCCCCGGCAGCTTCGATGAGCGGCGTGGCATACAGCGTGTGCATCTCGGGTTCGTCGTCATGCTCTTCCCAGTCGAGATCGTGCAGAAGACCCACGATGCCCCAAAACTCCTCATTCTCGGGATCGAATTCACGTGCGAAATATCGCATGGTCGCCTCAACCGTTTCGCCGTGTTCAATGTGGAACGCGTCTTTGTTGTGCTCCTGCAGCAAATCGAATGCCGCTTCTCGCGTCATGCCAGCATCGAGTTTCGCCATGGTGTTGCCTCCTTATTCCTGCGCGCCGCGCGGGCGGCGCAAAACGAATTCGCTCTTGAGCAAAATGGCACCCGCAGCGTTTCTATCGCTCACCAAAGAGCGACCCTAACGAAACGATGCAGGTGCCATTTTTGCCCCTCACCCGGGGATGAGGGCAGGCAAATCTTCAATTAAGCCGAATTATAGGCAAAAAGTCCAGGTGGTGCTAGCGCTTGGCACGATAAAGGTTCGCCGTTTGCGCGCCGGACTCGGCATGGCACTCTTCAACTTCGACAAGGCCAAGCTTGCGCAAGCGGAAAATCGCCCTGTCGACGGTTTGCACGCTACAGCCTGCCTGCTTAGCGAGCTCCTTTTTCGAGCAGCGCACGCCGTCGGACAACGTCGTTTCCGCCGAAATGTAACCTAGAATTCTTTTTTGGGCGGAGCTCAAGCGAACTCCTTGGGATTCGGTTTCGCCACGCAACGAAGCCGACCTCCCTTCATCGTCTAGTATTTCCCCTATGTCGCGCCTCGCCGAAGCATGCGACGACACAGACCTTATTACATGCAAACAGTTTTCCAATAGTATGAGCGGTTCTGAATAAACCCCCCGCATTGAAATAATACTGTTTACATGATAAAAGAGCGCCGAAAAGCCACTAACGGCCGACGAACGATCGCAACCCCCTATGCAATAACGAACGCCAGAAACGCCCTTTCAACTGAACGATTATACTAAACAGCTTCCGAATAATTGTCCATATCATTTCGCCGAAAGACGCAGTTCGACGAAAATTCGACTAAAGCGCAATCCCGAATACTCCAACAATAAATCCGAACACCACGCCACATGCGACCAAGCCCGCGGCAATAAGGAAATTCTCATGCATGGGACGGTTCGCGCGGAACAAAACAAGCAGGCCAACGCCCGCGCTTACCAACAATCCAGCGAGCATGGCTCCCGTGGAAAGGGCGCCCTCCAAATACAGCTCGGTAAGAACAACTGACGCGGCGCAATTGGGAATAAGGCCCACAATTGCCGAAACCACTACGGAAAGGTTCGAATTCGCGGAAATGAACGAGGCGAGCACGTCTTCTCCAACGCCGTCGATAACGATCTCAAGCGCAAGGGAAACCAGGAATACGAACAGCGTGACCTGCAACGTATGCACTAAAGAGCTCTTCGCGATAGCACCGAAGCCGTGAGCATGGCCATGCGAGCGATTGTGGGCATGGACATGGTCGCGGCTGTGGTCATGCCCGCGATCGTAGTCGTGAGCGTGATCGCGCTCGTGTCGCTCGTCGGAAGCGCACGCAAGCTCGGCTTCACGTTCTTCCTCGTTCGAATGCTCGGCACCCCAATCGTCAATGCGGTTAGCGGCGCTTTCCTCATGCTTTTGGCACGCATCGGAAAGCGCGGATGGTGCATCGCTTTCATCATCGCAGCCGCAGTGGTCGCGCTCGCACAAATCGCGGATACGCATCGCTTCTACAGCATGGTGGCGAAGCCGCAGCACCACATCAATGGCAAAGCCGGCAATAAGGCCGCAAAGGGCCTTAATCGCGAGAACCTCAGCAATGAACCCCGCTGGGGCCTGCGCGGCAATCATGATGGGCAGCATTTCATCGCTCGTAGAAAGAAATACGGCAAAGAGCGTGCCCAGGGTAATAACGCGCGCGGAATACAGCGTCGCGGCAGCGGCGGAAAAGCCGCACTGCGGCACCACGCCCAGAAGCGCGCCAATAACGGGGCCTGCGGTGCCAGCGCGACGAACAGCGACGATGCTTTTCGAGCTCGCGTAGTGCTCGAGCGCTTCCATGGCGAGATAGGTCACGAAAAGGAACGGCACGAGCTTCAAGGTGTCGATGAATGCATGCTCGAAAGCATGCGGGAGTATTTCAGCAAAAGTTTCCATAGCGGAACATTCTAGGGCTGAATGTTAAAAAACGCCTGAAAACTCATCAACTCACACGACGAACATGTGTATTTTTGCTCATATGAGTAGAGATTTGAAAATGGAGGAACAGGAACGCCACGAAAGCGACCTGCGCCTTATCCCTTCCATCGACGAGGATGGCCCTTGCGCGAACGAATGCGCTTCGCCTCTTCATTGCGCTTTTTGGCCTCACGAACCTCGCCGCGCAAACGAAGATAGCTGTCATAGCGCTCCTTGGGAAGCTCGCCCGACTTCACAGCAGCGCGCACCGCACACCCAGGCTCCGCTTCATGTCGGCAATCGCGGAATCGACACTGTTCGGCGAGCTGCTCCACATCGACGAATGCAGCCTCGATGCCCGCATCGGAATCCCACAAGGCAAGACCGCGCACGCCCGGCATATCAACAACGCTGCCAGCGCCAGGAATCGCGATCATTTCGCGAGAAACCGTCGTGTGGCGACCCTTGCCATCGCCCTCGCGAACGGCGCCCGTTGCCTGCACATCGCTTCCGACCAGCAGGTTCACCAAGCTCGATTTGCCGACGCCGCTTTTTCCCAGCAGCACGGCGACGCGGCCTTCCGGAATCAGGGCGCGCACCCCCTCAACGCTTTGGAGGTCTTCGGCAGAAACTACCAAAACAGGCGTGCCATGGGCGATTTTCTCAACCAAATCGCGCGCCTGAGCAAGCTCGACTTCGGTTTCCGCCAAATCAGCCTTGGTAAGCACGACAGCAACGCTCGCACCGCTCTCATGGGCCAAAACGAGCTCGCGCTCAAGCCGACGCACATTGATGCCCACCAAAGGCTCAGCCACGATAACCGTATCGAAATTCGCCGCAAGCACCTGCTGCTCCATGCGCTCGGTCGGATCTTTGCGCACGAAAGCGCGCTTGCGGTCATGCACGCGTTCGATGATGCCTTTATCGTGGCCATCGGGCGCAGACACGTCGACGATATCGCCCGTTGTCGCGCGCACGTCGGCGCCCTTCACCAAAGCCGTTGCGTGCTCACAGCGAAGCTCACGCCCGTCGTTCAAGCGAACGAGCGGGTAGCCGCGGTCAAGTTTGATCACAGTTCCTTGCATAAGCATTAATTAACGCGACCTTTCCCGCATGCGCCAAAATACGAGCGCCAAAACGATGCCCACAGCCAAAGCAACGACGCCAGGCGCGAAATCTTCGACATTGAAGACGTCTTTATGTTCATAGCCGGCCGAAACCGCATTTACCACCTGAGCATGCACGTCACTTTCGCCTTCATGCTGAGAACATGTCAGATTGAACATGCCCCGAACGCGCAAAGTGGTTCCCGTCGTACCGTATGTCCCATAGGTGTCGATCTTGCGCAAATCGCTGCGACGCACGAATACGGTAACGGTCGAGCCCGTATCGGAGTCGCGCAGCACGATCCACGCATGGTCGGCATCGCCCGTCACAGCAATGGCTTCACCCACCACTTCGCCCGTCACCTGCACGGTTTGTTTGTCGTAGTACGAATCGGCGCCAGCCAAATCGGCGATGGACGCATCATAGAGAAACGAGTTGTCGGAGGTTTGCCCGTCATCAATCGAATTATCGGGGCTGTCGACGGGCTTGGGTGCCTCCCCATTGTCGCTTTCGCCCTTTGCGGCATCGGCGTCGGCGGCAGCGGCATCGACGCGCGCCTTGGACACATCCTTTTTGTCGGCCGTAGCAGTTGAATCGGAATTCGACACCGATCCAGCCGAGCTGCCATCGCCATCGACGGCAAACGCAACGCCTGCGGGCGCCAGGGCCACAGCGGCAGCAAGAACCGCAGCCAAAGCAGTTCGCGATAGCTTGTTTGCGCTAACGTGCACGGATTCTCCTCCTCGGGCGAATGGATGCGATAATGGAAACCAGCAGTGCGATGAGCGTTACGTATTCAAGACGACCGGCCCACATATCGACGATGTAGAGCACCTTCAACGGGTCGGGCATGCCAGGCTGAATGATGCCGCACGACATGCCGATGTTCGACACCATAGATACCGATTCGAACATAGAAGGCGCGGCGGCATAGCCGAACGTGACCGTAACGATGGTCGTAATGAGAAATGCCACGCCATACAGCAGCAACACCACGAGGTTTGCGCGAACCAAATCGTGGGAAAGGGGGCGGCGGCCAACGTGGTAGTACATAACCACCTGTCGCGCCGAAGCCGGAGCGAGCAAATCTTTGATATAAGCGACCAATTCCTTGACCAGAACACCGATGCGCAGCACCTTAATACCACCCGTGGTCGAGCCGGCCGAGCCGCCAACCGCCATGCAGAAGATGATGATGAGCAGAGCGCCGCTCGAAATCACCGTGGTCATTTGGTTCACGCTAATGGTTTGGAAGCCCGTCGAAGAGAATGCCGCCACAACGGTGAATGCGGCCCGTCGCAAAAGCGTCGGCAGGTCGTCGTAGATTTTCGCCGCGCACAGCGTCGCCACGAACGCAACCAGAATCACGCTCAGCCACACGACAAGCGTGCGAATCTCAATATCGCGGAAGAAATGCTCGATATGGCCCTTCCATACCTCGCTATGCAGAGTGAAGTTGATGGAGCCCAAAAGAATAAGCACCATAATGACTATCTCGAGCGGCGCGCAATGGTAATAGATAATGCCCGTCGACATCGAAGTCATGCCGCCCGTATTGAACGAAGCAACAGCGAGCCAAAGTCCGTTGAAGAACGCGCGCACGGGCGCCATGCCAATGAAGAGGCACGCCGCCGTGGTCAGAATCGTGCCAATGACGATAGTCGCCATCGAGAATCGCACGATGAAGCGAGCCGTTTGCATGATGTTAGGAATAACGTGCTCGCTGCGGCCCTCGGAGGAATACAAAGACGAATCGACCGCACGCCCGAACAAGCCCAGCGACAAGGCGATAACGACAACGCCTTGACCGCCGATGCATTGCATGGTGAAGCGCCACGTATTATCGGCGATCGACATATGGTCGATATCTTGCACCAACGAACAGCCCGTCGTGGTCCACGCGCTCATTCCCTCGAACACCGCATCGAGCATGCTGCCATAATGGCCCGACATATATAAAGGTATGCATCCCAAAAGAGCCAACGCAAGCCATGCAAAGCCCGTAACGGCCAAAGCCTGCTTCGGCGTAAGTTTGCCAGGACTGGGGAGAATAAGGCGCAAAAGCGAACCGACGATGATCGCGACGCCTATGCCGAATAGATAATGCGACGCCGGCTGCCACTCACCAAGCACAACGGCCACAACAAACGGGACGCATTCAGCAGCAGCAAGAAACATCATGAGCACGCCCAAATAGTGCGCGATCACGCGGAAGTCATAGAATGAGAATTTCTGCCACATAGCGCGCTAACCCATCAACAGCTTCGTGATAACGACAAGCACACCAAGCCACACGACAAAAGCCACCGTGCACAGCACAACGACGAAGACCCCCTGCATGGGAGTTTTCAGGCTGTTCAAGGTTTCTTTGTAGGCTCGCAAATCCATAATTGCATGATTATACGCCAGCTGGCACAAAACCGCCCACTGGGCGGTTTTCTTGACGGAATTCCACCTCATCGGTTCGAGCCCCGCTCCGTGCTCGAAAACAAAAAAACAGCCGAGGCGCTTGCCTCGGCTGTAAGATTTCTGGAGCGGACAACGGGGCTCGAACCCGCGACCCCCACCTTGGCAAGGTGGTGCTCTACCAACTGAGCCATGTCCGCATATATAAATGGTGGGCGATACAAGATTTGAACTTGTGACCCCTACCGTGTCAAGGTAGTGCTCTCCCCCTGAGCTAACCGCCCATTTAACTGGCTGTTATCGAACCAGCGGGTAATTATTATACGAGTTTCAAAAACGCGGTCAAGCCCTATTTTGAAATTATTTCTATAGCCTCAAATCGAGCGACACAGGACAGTGATCACTGCCAAAAACCTCGTTATGGATAGCGGCATCCTCAACCGAGGCTCGCAGAGCCTCGCTCACCAAGAAGTAGTCAATGCGCCAACCTGCATTGTTCTTGCGCGCATTGAAGCGATAACTCCACCACGAATACGCACCTTCCAAATCGGGATGCAGCGTGCGGAACGTATCCACAAACCCTGCATCGAGCAAATCGGTGAATTTGCCGCGCTCCTCATCGGAAAAGCCCGCATTGCCGCGGTTCGTCTTGGGGTTCTTCAAGTCGATTTCCTCATGTGCCACATTGAAGTCGCCACACATGACCACGGATTTCGGATGCGCAACCTCATTGGCACCCGTGCGCGGAAGCTCGGCGACGCACACATGTCCCTCGCCCGCCCCCTGCGCCTGCACGGGCACGCCCGCAGGAATCACGCCGGCCTCAAGCCCCTTGCAGAAATCACGAAACGCATCGTCCCAGGCCATACGATGGTCTATACGAGCCAAACCATCTTGCGCGTTTGGCGTATACACATCAACGAGCCAAAACTCGGGGAGTTCCAACGCGACGAGGCGCCCCTCGGTATCAAGTTCAGGCACTCCCAAACCGTGAAGCGCGCGCAGCGGCTCGCGACGCGTAAAAATCGCAGTGCCTGAGTATCCCTTCTTCTCGGCATAGCTCCAAAACTGCAGGTAGCCAGGAAGATCAAGATCGATCTGGCCCTCTTGCAATTTCGTTTCTTGGAGGCAAATCGCATCGGCGTCCAAATCGAGCACTGAATCCTCGAAACCCTTCTTCACCGCGGCCCGCAAGCCATTCACATTCCATGAAACTAAACGCATAGCGCGCACTCCTCTTCAAAAACGAAAAACGGGCTAGACAACCCAGCCCGTCAAGTGTAGCAGTCCGGCCCTGTGCGCCGCACCGCGCCACGCATCTTCCGAATTCGTTTATTTCTCCTGATCAGTGCCCTTCTTCTTGGAAAGTCTAAGCTTTGCCGCGACATGCAGAATACGGTCGTGCTGCCAAATCGCAAGAATTCCGATAACCACTGCGATGCCAAACAGAATGGCGCTTTGGCCGTAATCCCCCTCGATAAGCTTGTCGGCGCCAAGCGTACTAATGAGCACGCCCAGGATGCGCCCGATATTCGCGAGCACCACAAAGTTGCGCATGCTCATATTCGTAAGCGGAACCAGATAGGTAAACACGTCTTTTGGCAAACCGGGAATGAGGAACAGAACGAACACCATAACGTCGAGCTTTTCGGAATTCTCAAAGCGCTCGAGTTTGCTCATCCACTTCTCGGGAATCATCGCGCGAACGAACGGCGCGCCGAGTTTATGCACGAGCGCAAAAATGAAGGCGCTCGAAATCACGGCGCCCACAATCACGACGAGGGCGCCAATCCACGGGCCATACATCATGCCAGCCGCAATTTGCACGATTTCACCGGGAATGAACGCCACCACAATTTGCAGGAATTGGAAGGCGAGCAAAATGAACACGCCGCCGACGCCCGCGTTGCGCACATCTTCAACTACACGTTGCAAACCGTCAGGCTCGGATAGCTCGGCGATCCACGGCGCGATAAGCACGCACACGCCCGCCATAAGCACAAAAAACAATCCCAAACCCACCAATTTGAAAATATCGGCCTTGGTCAGGCGAGCAAGAGAAGGACGCTCGGAAACGGGACCTTCGTACTTTTCGTTGAAGGCTTCTTTTTTCGCTTCGTATTTCTCGCGATGCTCCTCGCGCTTTTCCTGAAACTCTTCTTTTTTCAGAGCAATCTTGCCGGTCATGCCCGACGAATTCATCGCCATCTGGTTCACCTAGTTTCATCAAAGCGCCTCACCCAAACGCATTGACGCCAATGTAACGCAAAAGACGGTGGCGCCAGGCGAAAAACCCGAATGCCACCGTCTTGCCGTATTTTCGTTAGATTGTCGTAACAATAGCTCCTGCGAATCAAAGCCGAACGCCGCCGGAACGGAGCCCGTTCGACCAAGCTACTCGCCCTTCGCCGCCTTGTCGAATTCACTCTTGAACGCGGCGAACATGCCTCCTATGCCAGGGTCTTTACGAGAAGGCTCCTCGTCGGCATCGTCGTCGGCATCGTCATCTTCGTACTCGTCGTCTTCGGGTTCTTCGTATTCGCCTTCGTCGGCCTCCTCGACCAGAGCCTCACCTTCGTCGTACTCTTCCTCGACGCCTTCCTCGAGATCCTCGTCGCCAGCCTTTGCCTTATCGAATTCCTCTTTAAAGGCGGCAAACATGCCCTTGGTTTTCGATTCGCGCTCGGCGACCTCTTCGCCCACTTCGGTCTCTTCGCCTGCGGCTGCCTTGCTGAACTCTTCCTTAAATGCCCCAAATGCATCTTTGGTCGCGCTCACCTGGCGCCCAACGCCCTCGGCGCCCTCTTTCACCGCAGCACCCGCGGCAGCCGTTGCGGCCTCGACTTTAGGCTTTGCAGCGACAGCGGCTTCTTTCGCCGCGGCAGCCGTCTCTTTCGCGCGAGCTCCAGCCTTCGCCGTGAATTTGCCCGCGGCCTCGGCCCAACCACCTTCGGGAGAGAGCTCCCACACATCGTCGGAGACCAAAATCGCGCCCTTGAACACGACCTCTTCGCCCGCTTCGCGCGAATCTTCCTTCACGGCCAAATCGGCACCCATGCCGCGCTTAAAGCCCGCAATGTAGCTCGCCGGCACCTCGAGCGTTCCCAAAAGAAGCTTCGCCGTAGCACCGTTGCTCGCCTCCACGGCTTCGACCTGGCCCGTTTCAATATCGAACGTGATGTTGTTCACGAAGCCGACCGCCGTTTCGTCGGCAGTCATGATTGGCAGGCCTTCCCACAAAACGCACTTATCCCAATCGAGGCCCATGGCTCGACATACCGCATGGCCCGAAGTAGGCGCATCGGGCTTAACCCGAATGCGGCCGTCGGCGAAATCGAAGCCGCCAAGGGCCACGAAGATATCTTTGCGGTGGAACATCCAGAGCAAATCGGGGCGCTTCACTATAAATCCAATGCAGCGTCGCTCGGTCGGATGGAATACGCACGACTTCACCTTACCGATGCGCTTCGTTCCCTTTTTGCCGCCCACAACGCGGAGCTTGCGAATATCGTGGCTTGTCACCAGCTTCTTACGAGCCATGTCGGCTCCCCTTCCGTTCGCGAAAAGGGCCGGCGCAAGGCCGACCCTTCATTGTGCTGTTCCTGTAGCTGCGGCGCTATTCTGCCTTCTGCTCTTCTTCGACAGTCTCTTCGACTTGCTCGACGGCCTGCTCAACAGCGGCCTCCGCCTGAAGCTCCTCTGTGGCCTGCTCAGCGTTCGCGGATGCTTGCTCGGCGTTTTTCGCCACCTGGGCGGCAATGCGCTCGCGGGCGGCATCGATCTTCGCGCGCAGCTCATCGTTCTTTTCGGCGAATACGGGCTTCACGCCCTCGGCCGCCTCGTGCGCGCGGCCCGCAACGGCCTGAGCGCCTTGGGCGATAGCGTCGGCAGCTTGCTTGCCGCGATCAGACGCGGCCACATACGCCTGCTGGGCACCCTGAGCGACGTTGGTGTACGCCTGCTGGGCGGAAGCGGCGACGTTCGTGTAAGCGGCCTGCGCATTAGCGGCGGCAGCGCCATAGACCTGCTGGGCATTTTGGGCGGCATTGCCGTAGAACTGCTGAGCGTCAACCGCAACCTGTGCGCCCAGGCCCTGGGCCTGACCCCACATCGCCTGGGCCTTGTCGGCCACCATCGCGCGCGTCTCAACGCCCGTGCGAGGTGCGTAGAACAATGCGACTCCCGCGCCAATCAATCCGCCCGCCAGGAACACACCGAGTTTGTTGTTCATATTTGCCTCCTCGAGTACGCGCCGCCGCCACGCAACGACGTTGTTATCGTATTGGCGCCATTATAAAAGAAAACGCCCGCGCGAACGCGAGCGTTGCCGTTATGTTGAAGCGAAAGACCGCCACACAGAAAATGGGGTGCGCACGGCGCGTAGAGCCGTCGACGCCCCCCATATCGCGCTACCAGCGCAAAAACCCAGGCGATTTCCGGGTTCGCCCAAAGCACATGAGCATCGAACCAGGCCATGCGCACAAAGCACCAGTGCAAAAACCGCCTGCCTAGCGAACCCGCGCGAGCAAAGCGTCGTTCAGCTCGCGCTGCGCGACGGCGAACGCCTGGCGGGCAATATGCTCGTCGGCATAACTCACCTGCACGCACGCTTTGCGCTCAGGACGATTCGACCACGCGGTTTTGCCGACAAACACCACCTTGCTCATCGATTCATCAAGCCGAGCTTGCTCGTCAATAACCAAATGCTCGAGCACATGGGGAATCGACGTGTTTGCGGCCACGCTCATAAACGTTTCGCCATGCTCATTCACGCACGTGTGCGACAGAATATTCGGAAAACGCGGCAAAAGGTCGGCAATGAGTGCCGGCGTAGCAAAGCAGAATCGCTCATCGGATACTTCCACATAAGCGATCATACGGTCGGGTCGAACCTCAATGCCCACGATTCGGCACGCCCACCGAAAAGCTTCGGGCGCTTTGGCAGATTCAGACGGCTTTCGTTGAGGGAACAAGGCTACGCTCCTGCAGCCGCGCCCATCGCGCCAGGCTGCACGGCATTCGACCCAGGAGACAAATCGCCCGAGCTCGAGTTAAGCGCTTCGGCGATTTTGGCACTCTCCTCTTTATCTAACGCAGGGGCCGAAGAGGCAGCGGATGCCGAACCATCGGTCGTTTCGGTTTGCGCGGCCGAATCACTAGCTGCTTCACCGGAAGTTTCAGCCGATACTTCACCCGTGGCTTTGCTTGAATCGCCAGAACCTTGAGCAGTGGCATTTTCCTGGCTTTGACCAGCATTCATAAGAGCCGCCGCTTCATCGGCCGAAAGCACGCGAGGCTCCCCATCGGTCGAGTCGGAGTATTTCTGGAACACCGTTTGGGAGCCATCGGACTCAGTAATAGTGAGCGTCGCACGGTCGCGCGAGAACTCGTATGAGCCGCCACCCGTAAGGTCGACGAACGTATAAGAAATCGTTTTATCGTTCGTATCAAGGGTGTATTTGAAATCGACCGAATCGGGCATATGGATTTCTTCGGCATCGATGACCACAAGTGCAGTGCCGTTGGCGGTAAGCCATTCGCCCTGAATATCGGCCGAATCGTCAAAGCGAAGCCACGTATCCCATGCCCAGAATGCGGCCACAGCAGCACATGCGACAAGCACTGCCGCAAGGCACGCAGCGACAATCTTAAGAATGCGATTGCGATGCTCCGAAGAGCGGGGCTTTGCCACTGACCCCCTGCGCGAAGGACGATTGCGCGGCGACGAGCCCGCATCGGAGAGGCATGTCTCATCCGATGCGGAATTCGAGAGGGCATCTGCGCCAGGCGAAGACGACGCGTCGGCACGGCCCGACTCGGCCCCGCTCGGCGGAAACGCCGCATCGTGTGCGACAGGAGCTTTCTGCGCAGGCGCCGGTTCCTTCGTCTCCGCAGCCGCAACCGACCCACGGGCGGTTTTTTCTTTCAGCGATTTTTTCTTGCGCGATTTCGCCGCGGCCTTGCGGCCAAGCCACTCTCCTGCAGCCGCCTCGGCACTGGAGACATCGTCCCCCAGGTCAAACGAATCGGCTGGTTCAAGGAATTCTTTTGCGGACTGCGAAGCGGGCTGACGCACGGAAGGGCGCACATGAGGATCGTTCGAGCGAGACTTGGCCATTCCTACTGCAGCCCTTTCTTAAAATTCACTGTGAACCCCATGCCGAACCGAGCAGCGACTCCACGTCGCTTCGCGAAACTTGCCACCCATCATCGCCCTGCTCGAGCGTAAGCAGCACGCGCACCGTGCGCGGCTTTTGCTTGTCGATCGAATCGAGCAGCGCTTCTTTCAAATGTGCGCGATAAGCATCCTCATCGTCATACGACAAGGCATCGCCCGCCACCTCGCGAGCGAACGAATCAACCGCGCTCGCTATGTTTTTCGAGGTCACATCGATATCGACCCAAGCCATGCCGTTGTATACATCGGCTTGGACGACTTTGCATTCGAACTCCGAGCGCAAACGCGGAGCCAAATCGGAAGCGTCGATATCCAAATCGGCGAGCGAGTAGCTCCTCTCGTCAACGACGGAATCGTATGCGTCCACGAATTCCTGCACGCAATCGAGGAACCGACTATCCTCATCGGCGGCAAGCGCGTTGAGGGCCTGCTGCGCATCGGCCGTCGCTCGCTTCGCCTCGTCGTTTTTCGCGGTTTCGTCAGACGAAGACGAACGCGCGCTCGACGAATTTTGCGGCGATTCATCACCCAGACGGGTGTCGAGGGGAGACTTCTGCGCAAAACCAATCGCCCAAAACGCGAAAATCAAGGCGGCGACAACGATGCATGCGGCAACCAGGGCAACGATCGTAGAGGCGGCAACCACGCGTTTGCCTCCGCGAGCCTTTCCCTTTGCCTTGAGCTTCGCCCGTGACGCAGCTGAGCCTCGTGCGCTTCCACTTTCCTGCCGAAGTTCCTCACTGGGCGCAGGGCTCGACAACTCCGGCGCGTATTTCGGCGGAGGAGGCGGTGGGGGCGCCGCAGCGCCCCGTGTGTCATCGCGAAGGGGTTCGGTCATTCGTATGCCTTTGCGTTTTTACGCTTCGGCCTTGATGTATTCCATGCCGCCCATGTAGGGAACGAGCACATCAGGCACCTTGATAGAGCCGTCGGCCTGCTGGTAGTTCTCCAGAATGGCGGCCATCGTGCGGCCCGCGGGCAGACCAGAGCCGTTCAGCGTGTGAACGTAGCGCGTGCCCTTGAAGTTCGCGGGGTCGCGATACTTGATGTTTGCGCGGCGCGCCTGGAAGTCGCCGCAGTTCGAGCAGCTGGAAATTTCTTTGTATGCGTTGTAGCTGGGCAGCCACACCTCGACGTCGTAGGTCTGGCGCGCGGAAAAGCCCAGGTCGCCCGTGCACAGCGAAATAACGCGGTAGGGCAGCTCGAGCTGCTGCAGCAGATATTCGGCTTCGGCGGTCATGCTCTCGAGCTGGGCATCGGAATCTTCGGGCGTGGCAAACTTCACCATCTCGACCTTGTCGAACTCGTGTTGGCGAATGATGCCTCGCGTGTCGCGGCCGGCAGAGCCAGCCTCTTCGCGGAAGCACGGCGTGAACGCGGTGTACCACTTCGGCAAATCGGCAGCATCGAGCACTTCGCCCGCATGCAGGTTGGTAAGCACGACTTCAGCGGTGGGGATAAGGAAGTTGTCGCCGGAAACGTGATACGCGTCATCTTCGAACTTGGGAAGCTGGCCCGTGCCGAACATAGTCTGACGCTTCACGACGATAGGCGGCCACCATTCTTTGAAACCGCGGGACGTGTGCGTATCGAGGAAATAGTTGATGAGCGCGCGCTCAAGACGAGCGCCCGCACCGCCGAGCACCGTGAAACGGCTGCCCGAAAGCTTATTGCCTCGATCGAAATCGAGGATGTCCAGATCGGTGCCAAGATCCCAATGGGGCTTGAAATCGAAATCGAACTCGCGCGGCGTGCCCCAGCGACGGCGCTCGGGGTTTTCACTTTCGTCTTTGCCCACCGGAGTGGCGTCGCACGGAATGTTCGGCGATCCCACCAGAATGTCATTGAGCTTGGCGTCGACTTCCCCGCGCTTGGCGCTTGCCTCGGCGAGCTTTTCGTTGATCTGACGAACCTGCTCCTTGGCAGCTTCGGCCTCTTCCTTTTTGCCAGCGCCCATGAGCTTGCCGATTTCCTTAGAAGCGGCATTGCGTTCGGCCTGCAGGCTTTCCTCGGCGGAGATAGCCTCGCGACGCTGCTCGTCGAGCGACGCGAACAGCTCGGCATCCCATGGGAAATTGCGGTTCGCCATTGCCTGGGCAACGGCTTCCTGGTTATCGCGAACATAGCGAATATCAAGCATGGCCTGGCACTCCTTCAAGTGGCTGCGGCGCGCGGCGCGCCGCCTTCGGTGGCTTTGAGCCCCGCGCGCATCGCGAGGGACAATAGAAACATATCGCCAAAGTATAGCCCAAACGCGCACGCTTCATGCCACGAGCCGCCCTACCTGCGCGAAGGTTGCACAAGAGAGAGCCGAAAGCGGCCATAAGGGCGCCCAGGCACAGCACCTCTCTGTTTATTTGCTTTACGCTCCTGGCACTCCCTCAATAACGATGAACACCGTATCGTCCCCGAGGACAAGGCGGTCGCCCGCGCTCAGCCGCGACGTTGAGCCTTCGTGCACAACCATGCGCTCGCCCGTGGCGCCGCTCACGATTTCCGTGCCGTTCGTGGAGCCAAGGTCGCGCACAAACCAGGCCGCGCCTTCGCGCACGAGACGCGCGTGGTGGGCCGAAACACCCGCTCCCACGTCGGCGATATCGCCATCGCCCAAGGCAAGCGCGCCAATTTCAACCTCTTTGCTGCCGGGGTCGACCCAATGTGGCGAGCCCTTCACGTAGCCGTCAACGACGCGAAGAAGGCCAAGCGACAAAGGAAGCGGCTCTATTTCACGCGCATCTTCGGCGTCATCATCGCGCATCATAATGGCGGGTGTGGCCGCGAGCCTGCCCCCGTGCGAGGTTTGCGCATACTCAAGCGCAAACGCGGCCGCCTTGCGAGCGCTTCCCATGCAACCGGCCGAGATGAACAGCACCATGGCCACATCGGCCCGCTCATCCTCGGAATAGCCCGACCCGCATACCAGGCGATCGAACACGTTACGCAAGACGCTCGCATCTTCGCCAATGCGCGAAAGAGCGGCTGTCATTTCAGGAATTCCCTGGTCACGAAGCATAACAAGCACATCGCTGCCCCGCATGGGACGATTGGTGCGAGAACGAAGGCGCGCCATGACGCGAAGCGCCGCCACGCCGTAATCGCAGAAATAACGCTCCTGCAGCGATCCCGCCGGCGCATGCACGATGAAGCGCGAAATCCACGTTCTATCGCCGACGCGGCTTATGGGGCTGCGACCATCCGAAAGGGGGCGATTCGACAGAATAAGGCCCGCAAGCTCTTTGTAGCTGATGCTAGCGTGCTTTTTCATCACGTCAAACAGGGCGCCGCAGGGCGTAGGGTTGTTATTCACTCTGGCCGCCTCCTTTCCTTGGGTCTTCTAAAGTCGACTCTTTCTGATTGGCCGACTCTTCCTGATCAGCCGAAACTTCCTGCTCTGCCGAAGCGTCTTCGCGTGCCCTATCGCCTTGGGGTTCTTCCAACGCCACTGCCGCAGCGCCAAACACGCCTCGAGGCGCCGCACCCGCCGGCAAGGCTCCCCGCATTTTCTTACGAGCGGGACCATATACTACCGCCAACGCGAAATCGGCCACAAACGGACACCATGCCGCAGCAGCGGCCGCAAAAAGGGCCGCCGCCAAACTCGCATGCGCGCTCGACGGAGCCACCGTCGCATTCGACAAAACGAAGCCCTCAGCCACGCTCGCCGCCGCAACACCGAAACTCGCCCGAATGAAGCCAGCTCGTGAATGTAGGCTCGGACCACGAAAAATAGCTCCGAGCACAACGGGCGCAGCCAATGCGAGGGCAACCATCCAAGGCTCAAGCGCCCCCTGCCATTGCATGCCGGGCAAAAGGAGGCTCGCATCCATGCCGTCCGCCGAATACGCCGCCGACACGGCTACAACCACGAGTACCGCCACCGAAGCCGCCCACGCGGCGATACGCACCGCCAATCGCGCGGCAAACATATCGCGCATCGATCCTGCACCCGAACCATCGAACGTGCATGGGATCAGCGGTTCGCCCCGAAACGAAAGCACAACGTTTTCCAAATAGTGACCGCAAAATGCCGAAAACGCATTGAAAGCCTCATGCGCCGTGGGGCGCTTTCCCTGATCAGCGGAAAGACAAGCCAAAAGCACAGAAGCGAGCTGGTCATCGACAAACGCGAGCGCATCGCGCACTTCGTCGACACTCGGGGCTTGCGCCGCATTCGAGCATGCGCGACGAAGAGCCTTGTCCACCTCCGGCTCGCAGAGAACCACGGCAGCGATATCGGCCGCCGCAGCATGCGCGAACACGGGGCGGGCAGGAGCGGCCTCGGTTTTTACGCGATACGGAGAAAACGCGCGTTTCGTTGCTTCGGCATTTTTCCCCGAACTTTTTTCGCCTCTCGAATCGGCCGCATCGCCCGAGCCGGCCACAGACTGCGCGGCTTCCGCCTCCAGGTCAAACGGCGCACGCCCGCAGGCGAGCCGGTATATCACACTCGCCGTCGCATACACATCGATTTTGGGTGATTTGCGCAGCGCATCGATTCCCGCGATATCCTCCGTAAGCATCTCGGGCGGTGCAAAATCGGCCGTCGCCTTGCGAGTAAGAGAGCTGACTCTCGTAAACGACGAGCCCTGCATCTCCTCCGGCGTCGACGACCCGAAATCGATAAGGCATACGTCGAAAAAGCCTTCCTCGACCTGCTCGGCAAGAGAAAGGCGAGACGTGCGAACCATCACATTGGCGAGCGAGATGTCGCGATGGACAAAGCCACCTTCGAGGAAATCAAGGTGTGCGAGCAGATCAAACACGTCGCGGCCGATTTGGGCAGCCACAAGCGTAGGCACGCGGCCAGCCCCGTCAACCGCAAAGGCGTCGCATACATGCACGAGCGTTTCGCCGCACACCCATTCCATGACGATGGCGGGCGTGCCCGCGACCTCGCCCATCCCATACAAATGAGGAAATCCCTTGAGGCCCGAAACTGCCTTATGGCACTCGAATTCCTGACGAAACGCGGTTTTCAAACCTGCTTCATACCGTTCGTATTCGGCCTCGCTCGCACGCTCATCGCGCTCGGGTATAACGAGCGTTTTCAGTGCGAACTGCTCGCCAAGCACATTGGTCGCGCGCACGACCGACCCAATGCCGCCGCGACGGCGCGTAGATTCGTCAATGAAGAGCGTGCCGAAACGGCGCTTATACGAATCGAGCGCTTCGCCCTGCATGCCGGCAGCTGGTTCGAAGTGCGCAACGCTCACTACCCGAGCGCCGCTGAAAGGGTCACCGCCCCCATCGATCGCAGAATGCCCCAATGGCCGCGAGTCGCGCGGCCCCGAAAGCCAACCACTCATGCCAAGCTCCTCGCCCTATCTTCATGCGCGCGGTAACTCGCATAGGTCGCAGAGGTGTCCACAGCGCTCGCCGAGCCCGACTGCTTTGCGATTCCCCACTGATTCACGAGCGCGGCCGACATGGTGCCCAAATCGTTCACCATGTACTGAATCTCGCTCCAAAAATTGCGATAGCGAGAACGCTCGGCCACGAGAATCTTTCTGTTGAGTTCTGCCTTCATGGAGTCAATCGAGCTGTCGTAAATAAGCATGTCGGAATACCATTGCGCGGCATCCCCGAAATCGCCCAGGCCGGCATCGTATTGCAAATGCCCCGAAGACTCGCGCAGGCTACCAGAAAGCTGCACGCATTGATTGAACCGATCAACGAGAAACGCGTGAAACTCATTTTCTTCAGCGGCCGTAAGACCCGACGCCGTCGCGCCGCCGCCCGATCCGCTAGCAGCGCCGCCCGAATCTTCTGAGCCAGCAGGGCTTCCGCCCGACGGGCCCGATTGGTCAGAGCCGCCCGACGCCCCACCCGAAGAGAGATTGTCCGATGAAGGGTTTTGTGTTTTGACGGATTCAGTCTTCGAGACGGTCGCCTCGGTCGATTGAATCGCGGAAGCGAAAAACTCGAGAACGTAAGCGCAGAAGAGGCCGAAACGTCGGAAGAGGGCTCATTCCCGTCAACGGAAGAAACCTCGCTCGAGCCACCGCCGACGAGTGCGCGAATAATGCCCTCTGGCGATGCGGCGTTGCTCTTCTCGGCATAAAAAGACGCATACGAGCTCGGCACGGAAAAGCCAGGGAAGAGCGCCGCATACAACAGCGAACTTGAAAGCAAAAGCGCAAAAGAAAATGTCACAAGCGACGCGGCGGCCGGCGCAAGCTTCACCCGCTTGCGGGGGTTCGATACCTCAATCTCACCGCCCAGCCTCTTCAAAACCCACCAACCTTTTCCTTCGCGACGCATTTGCTTCACCAATGACCGTTTATAGTACCGCAAAGCCCCGCAGCCTTCGGGCGCACGCTCGTTAACGGCCCCCTTAATCCGCCGGCGACCGACCGCCAAAGCGCACGAACGCGACCGCGCACGGGCTCGCCGAGCCATCCGCCAAGCCTCGGCGAAAACGCAAGCGCACCCGTGCAAAACGGCCCGCATGTACCCAAAAACACGCTAAGCGCCACAAGCGCGCAATTCCCCCGCACGCACGCCCCGTCCCGCGAGGTTGTTTGGTTCTCTGCAATATGAACAAGTCTCGCCCAACTTCTGCGCACAATCGTTTAGAATCGCAGATGCGCCAAGGCGCAATTACTCATCTAAAACTTAGGAAGATCGTCATGAGCATAGAGTCGCTGTACCACTTTTTCTTCGAGTCATTCGCTGGCGTGGGCATTCTGGTGCTTGCAGGCCTCGTGATTTCGGTTTTGGTGTGCGTGATTATGGAGTGGCGCACCCGCCAAGCGTTCAAAGATCGCGGCGAGGTCGAAGACGATGATGACGATTTCACCTTCTTCGATGACGAGGACGACGAGGACGAGTAGTCGCCGAACCAACTGGGCACCTCAGGCCCCAACCGTCGAAAGAAATGCCGGCCTCGTGTCGGCATTTTTATTTGGAAGATATCGCCCGCGAAAACGAGCGCCTCCAAAAAGCAGCCTCCATGGCGCCGAAACCAAAAATCTCGCTTTTTTCGAAAAAGGTGCTTGCATCCATGAATCGCTTCGGATATAGTACTAACTCGCTTCGCAAGAAGCCACGCGGGTGTGGCGGAATTGGCAGACGCGTACGGTTCAGGTCCGTATGGGGGCAACCCCATGAAGGTTCAAGTCCTTTCACCCGCACCACTTAAAACTTGAGGTCAGGAGTTCGCTCCTGACCTTTTTTATTTCATCGAATATACGGCGCAGTCTTTGGACCCAACGTCGCTTCAAACAAAGCGACCTTTAGCGCGAGCGGCGCTTCGAGCAAGGTTCCACAGAAAAGCGAGCGCCATCTGCGCCGACATCAACAATGGCACAGACCTTATTCCACAAGACCAAGCCGCCTTCATCTCGCAAACTCCACCCCACAGGCGCAAACCAAGAGAATCATCCTTCGGCCCGAAATCGGCCTTTCGGCTCAAAAACGCACGAAAGCCCCGCGCTCGTCTTGAACACGGGGCCCTCGGAAGCAACCAAAATCTGAATTAGTCTTCGCTGATCTCGGTGATGCAGCCCATGGGGCATTCCTCGACGCAGTCGCCACAGGCGATGCATGCATCTTCGTTCTCGACAACGACAACGCCGCCGGCAATCTCCAAAACGTCCTGCGGGCAAGCGTCAACGCAAATGCCGCAGCCAATGCACTCTTCGGTTTCAAGCACAGGATGAGCCATTGTGTGCTCCTCTCACTTGTGTACTCAGCTTCAACGCTGAAAATCAACACTGACAAAAACTCAAACCGGCACCCCGCCGGCTCAAATCACTGACCGCAAAATACCATGACTTGCAACGTTTGCAAGAAGAAATTCGGAAATGGCGTTGAACGGTTCCAAGCTTTTTGTAACGCGTTAGCAAAACCCCACGTCACACGTTCAGAAGGTAGCCGCATGCAACAAATTGCATTTTCAAATTGCTCGTTTTTTTCATAGGAAACCCTATGAATTATTTGCGGTAATCAGGTTTCTGTGGGATACTAACCACCGTGCAATCAGCAACCGCACACAATTTCATAAGTTTCGCTTACACACACCTTAAACACCGCACGAGCGAAAGGATCCATGGCGCATGGCCACTAAGCTGTCTAGAACTTCATCCCCCGTCGAGGCGACGCTTTCCTTCATGTCTGACAAATGGAAAGTCCTCATTCTTCGCGATCTTCTTACCGGCACGAAACGCTTTGGCGAGCTGAAGAAATCTATCGGCAGCATTTCCCAAAAAGTGCTCACCTCAAATTTGCGCGCCATGGAAGAAGACGGCCTGCTCAAGCGTGAAGTGTTCGCCGAAGTGCCGCCGCGCGTCGAATATACGCTCACCGATCGCGGCCGCAGCCTCGAGCCCGTCATCGACGCCATGCGCGTCTGGGGCGAGGCGCACATGGCCGAACTCATTATTGAAGAAGAAGCCACCTACAAGCAGAACTAAATTACGCACGTTTCAGCGTTTTGATGAGCGCCCAGTCGCGCTGCTTCAATTTGTCGTCAGACAAATCGCCCTGGAACGATTCGAACGCCACGAACGGGCGCCCCAACAAGCGTGTCGCGGCATTGAGCGGCAGCTTTGCATGGTAGCCATCTGAGAGCATGGCCGCCGCAATCCCATCGGCCACGATAATCGCCGCTGGGTCAAGCGCTTCCACTACGAACGTCGCACGCGCGGGGTCGCCGACAAGCGACGCATCCACTATCACGGGGTCTGGCATGCCAATACCTGCGCATGCCGCGCAAAGCGCGGAAAACACCTGGTCAGGCAATTCGCCAAAACCAACGATGCACGCATCGGCATCCACGTCGCCCGCAATAGCCGCATCGTACTCCGCGAGCTGCTCGAATTTCGCATCGAGATACATGTTACTTTTCGCTGGTTTTTTCACACCTATCCCCTTTTCTTGCTTTCAATGCAACACGCGCAGGACCATAATAGCCCCAAACCCGAGAGGCCAAACAGCAAAACCCTCTTCAGGGAAACTCCGACGGAGCAACCCGCCCGAAAGGCAACGCGCCCAGTCGCCGCACTTCCAGTCGCGAGCGGCAACGTAACGTCCAAAGGCGAACGTCCGCCGAAAACCGTACGGATGAGCGCCCATCGCGCCCATCGCCATTTTTTGCGCCAGCCCCAACGACCACCGGCCAGCGAGGTCAAAGCGTTGCCTGCGAGGCGCAGTGAGAGGAGCCACTATGTGCACCAACGGCATTAACACCGGCCAGTTCGAGCAAATGATTGAGCAGGTCGACGACCACATCAAGCTGGAGCGCCGCTGGGCTCACAACCTGGCCCACCAGGCAGAAGACGCGGGCTTCGAAACCGCTGGAGAGAAGCTCCACGCAGCCATGAGCGCGCTCGACGACATTCGCGCGCTGCTCGACGACGCCAAAGAAGCCCTGGAAGACGACGCCGAAAAAGCCAGCGGCGTAACCGTCAAACTGGTGTAAATCATGGCTCAAGACCTTATGAGGTTCTCGGTTGCAATGCCCGAGAGCCTCTTGGTTCGCTTCGATGCCCTGGTCGCGCGACGCGGCCTGGCGAAAAACCGCAGCGAGGTCATTCGCGACCTGGTGCGCGACGCGCTCATCGACGAAGAATGCTCCATGCCCGGCGAAGAGGTCATGGGCACGCTCACCATCGTGTTCAACCATCACACGGGAGACGTGCGCGACAAACTCGACGGCATTCAGCACGAGTTCTTCGAGCAAATCATCTCGAGCATGCATGTGCACCTCGATGCCGAAACCTGCATGGAAGTCATTATCCTGCGCGGCGAAAGCGGCCTGATTCAAACCATCTCGAATATCATCCTGGGCACGAAGGGCGTGACGCACGGGCATCTCACGATGACCTCGACGGGGCATGGCATCTACGACAATCAGCCCACGCCAGGCACCGACGCCGTGAATGCTGCGCGCGCTTACGCGCACGACCATCCGCATACCCACGGCCATAGCCACACGCACTAGTCCCAAGGAGCATCCATGAGAGAAGCCCTCGACATAGAAGTTCATGGCGTCGTTCAAGGCGTAGGCTTTCGCCCGTTCGTCTTCAACGCCGCGCTGCGCCACAACATCTGCGGTTGGGTGCTCAACGCCACCGCGGGCGTCTTCGTGCACGCAGAAGGCGAGCCCGAAGACATCGACGCATTGGTTATGGAAATCAATAGCAATGCGCCGGCCGCCTCGCGCGTGGACGAAATCAATATGAAAGAAGCCCCGCTCGAAGGGTTCTCCGATTTCGAGATTCGCTATTCAGACGAAGCCGAAGCCGACGCGACCACCCTGGTGTCGCCCGACTTGGCAACGTGCGACGAATGCGTGGCCGAGCTGTTCGACCCGCACAACCGCCGCTACCATTACCCGTTCATTAATTGCACGAATTGCGGACCGCGCTTCACGATTATCGATAGCCTCCCTTATGATCGCGCGAAAACCTCCATGGCGGGCTTTCCCATGTGCGAAGCGTGCGACGCCGAATATCGCAACCCGGCCGACAGACGTTTCCACGCACAGCCCGACGCATGCTTCGAATGCGGCCCTCATATCTCCTGGTGGGAAAAGGGCTTTACGGAAACCCCCGCGACGAACGAAGCCTTTAACGGCGCCGATATTGACGAAGACGGAACGTTGTGGGGCAGCACCCTTCAGGCCAGCGATGCGATTTTCGCGCGCGCAGCCGAACTTTTGCATGAAGGGGCCATTGTTGCCGTGAAGGGCCTTGGCGGCTTTCATTTAGCATGCGATGCGCGCAACCCCGAAGCCCTCGCCGAGCTGCGCCGCCGCAAACGCCGCGAAGGCAAAGCATTCGCGGTTATGTATCGCACACTCGACGACGTGCGTGAAACCTGTCAGGTCAACGATGCCGAACGCCGCTTGCTCACAGGCACGCAGCGACCCATCGTGCTCTTGAAGAAGCGCGACGACGCGAAATTCGCGGCGGGCCTCGCCGACCATCTTCCCGAACTGGGGGTTATGCTGCCGTATACGCCGATGCAGCACCTGCTGCTTGCCGCGTTCGGCGGTCCGCTCGTCATGACGTCGGGCAATCTGCACGATGAGCCCATTTGCATGACCGATGATGAGGCGCGCTCCCAGCTCGCGAGCATCGCCGACGCGTTTCTGGGCAACAACCGCCCCATTCGCTGCCGTTTCGACGATTCGGTCGTGCGCGTGATTTCGGCGGGGAGCGCCGGAGACGCCGTGCAAATGGTGCGCCGAGCACGCGGGTTCGCACCCATGCCGATTTCGCTTGCGAAGAAGGGCGACCAAACCAGCAGCCAAACAAAACGCGTGCTGTTCGCCGCGGGCCCCGAGCAAAAGAATACGTTCTGCCTGCTGCGCGGCGACGAGGCGTTCGTGAGCCAGCATATTGGCGATATGGAAAACGCCGAGACGTTCGACGCGTGGCTTTCGGCAAAAGAGCATTTCGAGAGCCTGTTCCAAGCCGTGCCCGAAAGCCTTGCGGCCGACATGCACCCCGAATACCTCTCGTCGAAATGGGCCGAAGAGGCCCATCGCCGCGCAGCCGACGCAGGCGAAGAGCTGCCCCTTGAGAAAATCCAGCACCATCACGCGCACATCGTAAGTGCCATGGCCGAATGCGGCCTCGACGAGGCGACCATTGGCGTTGCCTTCGATGGCACGGGCTACGGTTACGACGGGCGTATTTGGGGCGGCGAGGTTCTGCTCGCAAATCGAACCGATTTCGAGAGGTTCGCGAACTTCGCCTACCTCCCCATGCCAGGCGGCGCGGCGGCGGTGAAAAACCCGCTGCGCATGGCCTATGGCGCGCTGTACGAATTCGACTTGCTCGATCACCCGGCAGCCGCCCCTGCGATTGAAGCGCTCGGCGATGCCGCCCAGGTGTGCGACCACATGATTGAACGCGACCTGAACTGCCCGCGCACCTCAAGCGTCGGCCGACTGTTCGACGTCGCGAGCGCGCTTTTGGGCGTATGCGAGCACCCCGCCTACGAGGGCGAAGCCGCCGTGCTGCTGGAAGCGGCTATAAGCGACGCCTCGCTGGGCCGAAAGCGAACCGTCGACCCCGAAGCCGCAGGCGACGCCTATCATATGGGCGTCTCCAAGAATTGCGCCAACCCCGACAGCACCGCGCACGACACGAGCGTCATTCTGCTCGACGCCCAGCCCGTATTCGCGAGCATGCTCGACGACATGGCGGCAGGCGTGGCGACGTCGGCCATCGCCCGCAAGTTCCACGACGCCATGGTCGAGGCCATTATGCAGGCATGTCTGGTGGCAAACGCGGCCTACGGCATTTCCACCGTTGCGCTTTCGGGCGGTGTATTCATGAACCGCTACTTGCTCGAGCATACGCTCGCCGCGCTCGAAGCCGCCGGCTTCACCGTTGCGCTCAATAAAGAGCTGCCGTGCAACGACGGCGGCGTTTCATTCGGACAAGCCGTCATCGCCGCAGCGCGCCACGCTGGGGCAGATGCGCAGAAATAGAGGGAGGAACCCAGTATGTGCCTTGCGATTCCCGCAAAAATCACCGAGCTCGACGAGGGCAACATGGCCACCGTCGACATTTTGGGCGTCACGCGCTCCATTTCCATCGACCTTACTCCGCAGGCAATCGTAGGCGACTACGTATTGGTGCATGCGGGATTCGCGATTGAGGTGGTAAGCGAACAGGCCGCGAACGAAACGCTCGACCTTATTCGCCAATTCCCCGAATTCGCCGAAGACGTGCAACCCGCGCCCGCGGTGTAGGTGACAGCCATGGTTGACCAAAACAGCTTCAAAGACCCCGTGCTTGCACGCGGGCTCATCGAAAGCATCCAAGCCCTCGCGCCCGAGCATGCGACCCTTATGGAAGTATGCGGAACGCACACCGTCGCCATTGCCCGAAACGGCATTCGCTCGCTCATGCCCGAAGGCTGCCGCCTTGCAAGCGGTCCGGGCTGCCCCGTATGCGTGACGAGCAACCACGACATCGATACGGTTATTGCACTCTCTCGCGTTCCGAACGTGATTATCACCACCTTCGGAGACATGACGCGCGTGCCCGGCTCCACGAGCTCGCTTCTTAAGGAACAGGCCGCGGGACGCGACATTCGCATCGTGTATTCGCCCCTCGACGCGCTGACGGTCGCCAAAGAAAACCCCACGCGTCCCGTCATTTTCGTAGGCGTCGGCTTTGAAACCACCACGCCGCTCGTTGCCATGGCGATCAAACGCGCCAAGGCGATGGGGCTTGCCAATTTCAGCGTGTATGCAGCACACAAGAACATGCCCGGTGCGCTCGACGTGCTCATGGGCGACCCCGAGCTGAAGGTAAACGCCCTCATTTTGCCGGGGCACGTAAGCACCATCATCGGAATGAAGCCTTACCAGTTCTTGGCCGAGAAATACCACATCCCCGGCGTTATCACCGGGTTCGAGCCGCTTGACGTGCTCGAAGGCATCGCCATGATCATGCGCCAGCTGCACGAAGGACGCGCCGAAATCGAGAACGCGTACGCGCGCGGCGTCATGCCCGAGGGCAACCCCGTGGCGCTTGCCGCGATTGACGAGGTGTTCGATACCTGCACCGCGACATGGCGCGGCCTTGGTCCCATCGAGGGAAGCGGCTACCGAATTCGCGACGAGTTCGCTGATTTCGATGCGATGCGCGTGCATGAAGTCGAGGTAGAGCCCACGATCGAACCCAAGGGTTGCCGCTGCGGCGATGTCCTGCGCGGCATTATGGCGCCAAGCGAGTGCCCGCTGTTCCGCAAGGTTTGCACGCCAGAAAACCCCGTGGGACCCTGCATGGTGAGCTCGGAGGGCTCCTGCGCCGCGTATTTCAGGTATTACTAGGGTTGTTGTCCGCGCCGGGCGGAGGGGGCCGATTTGGCATGCCCGCTCGACTACCGGCCGCTTCGCGGCCTATGCGCCTCGCTCCGGTTTCCCGTTTTGGGAGAAATTGAGAAACCGAGCATGCCAAATCGGCCCCCTCCGCCCGGCGCTCCCGAAACCGTCCAGCGAATGAGGAAAACGCGGCGCTTTCCTCATTCGCTGGACGATGGGAATACTCGTTTCGTTTGCTTCGCCTTTTGGCGAGGCAAACGAAACATCGGGCATTTCTGCCGTTTGAAGATTCATTCCAATGCGTCAAGCTATAAAGCTGACGAATTTGAGCGAATCCCGCTATTACTGGATGGGTCCACACTCATCACCCGATGAAGGGAGTTTTTCATAATGGCTGACGAAACCGTTCTTTTGGGTCATGGCTCCGGCGGAACCATGATGAAGCGCATCATCGACGACGTGTTCGCCGCGACCTATGGCTCCGAAGAACTTGCCCAGGGCAACGACGCGGCACTCCTGCCCGCCCCCGCCCCCGGCGAGCGCCTGGCGTTTTCCACCGACACGTTCGTGGTTACGCCGCATTTCTTTCCCGGCGGCAACATCGGCCGCCTGGCCGTGTGCGGCACAGTGAACGACGTTGCCACAAGCGGCGCCAAGGTGAAATACCTCTCGGTCGCCATGGTGCTCGAAGAGGGCTTTCCCATGGATGACCTGCGCCGCATTTGCGAAACGATTCGCGAAGTCGCTGCCGAGGCCGGCGTGCATGTGGTGACGGGCGACACGAAGGTCGTGAATCGCGGACATGGCGACGGCATTTACATCAACACGGCAGGCGTGGGCTTGGTGCCGGCTGGCGTCGAGCTTTCTGGCGCGAACTGCAAACCGGGAGACGCTATTCTGCTTTCCGGAACGCTGGGCGATCACGGCATTTGCATCATGAGCCAACGCGAGAACCTCTCGTTCAACGCCCCTATCGAAAGCGACGCCGCCCCCCTGAACGGCCTTATTGCCGACGTACTCGCCGCCGCCCCCGATACGCGCTGCTTCCGCGACCCCACCCGCGGCGGCCTGGCCTCGACGCTCAACGAATTGGGTGCGCAAAGCGGCGTTGACATGGTGGTCTCGGAAGACAACGTTCCCGTGAAAGACGTGGTACGTGGCGCGTGCGACATGCTCGGCTACGACGTGTTCCAGGTTGCCAACGAAGGCAAAATGGTTTGCATCGTGCCCGCCGAGCAGGCCGAAGCGGCGCTTGCCGCCATGAAGGCCAACAAATACGGCGCCGATGCCGCCATTATCGGCCGCGTTGAAGAAGCCAACGTGACCCGCGGTCCAAAGGTTTTCCTGGAAACGGGCTTCGGCACGCGCCGCATCCTCGACATGCTCGTGGGCGAACAGCTTCCGCGCATTTGTTAATTACCCGCAATGGGGGGGCAGGGGAAACATCCTCTACCCCCATTTTCTTGCGGCCGCATCCGCTCCTCCATCACGTCACCTCCACATTGAACAGGTGATAATTTCCAGTTGAGGCCCGATTTCGGTACAATACCCCAACAACGAAGATATGACTCAGGCGCGCGTTTTCTGCGCGCCTGCTTCGTGAAGGGGAGCTTTCGGCAACACCCGTACCAGATTGCTCCCCGCATTCGCATAATAATTGCGAGAAAGAGGAACCATGCTCATCAACGACACCGAGAAGCTCTACCCCTCGGCAAAAATTCTGGTTCGCGACAAAGTCGCCAGCCGCCTTCACGCCAAGGATGCAAGCCTCTACGATTTCGACGAAGCTGCCGCCGAATGCGCAAAGAACTACACCGGCTGGGCAACGCTTGCGAGCCAGCCGCCCTATCCTTATAAAAAAATCCAGGCTTTCGCAGAAGGCATCATCGCCGAAGGCTTCAAGACCGTTTTGCTTATTGGTCAGGGCGGCTCCACTCAGGCTCCCATGACCATCACCAAATACAACAAAGTCGACCGCAACGCGCTCGACTTCAAGGTGCTCGACTCCGTATCACCCATTCGCGTGCGCTCGATCCTAGCCGGCCTCGATCTGGAACGCACGCTCGTGCTTGTTTCCAGCAAATCGGGCGGCACCATTGAGATGCGCAGCGTGCTCGACGCCGTGCTTGATCACTTTGAGATGTACCTGAAAACCGAGAAAATTCCCTCGCACCTGGTCGCCATCACCGATCCCGGCAGCGACTTGGAGAAGCGCGCCCATGATGAAGGCTGGCGCGCATGTTTCCTCGGCGAACCCACCGTTGGCGGTCGCTTCAGCGCGCTTTCGGTATTCGGTTTGGTACCCGCTGCGCTCGTCGGCATCGACCTGGGCGGCTTTTTGGGCCACGCCAAAGATGCCGAGCGCGTGTGCAGCGAAAACTCCATCGACAACCCCGCCATCACGCTGGCCAGCTTCCTGTACGACAACTACTTGAACGGCCGCGACAAATTCAGCTTCCTCACGCCGAAGCGCGGGCGCGTGCTTGGCCTTTGGATTGAGCAGCTCGTCGCCGAAAGCCTCGGCAAGCAGGGCGTGGGGATCCTGCCGAACATCGAGCTCGACGCGCTGCTTCTTACCGAAGACCCGAAAGATCGCAGCGTCATCACCTACCAAACCAAAACCGACCTGTGGGACGAGCGCAAGAATTTCGACATGAGTCTCGCCTACCTCGATTCGGCTATTCCGCGCCTTTCCTTCCGCATCGACAGCGTGCTCGATTTGGCCGAGCACTTCGTGATGTGGGAATACGCAACGGCCATGTGCGGCTACCTTATGAAGCGCTGCCCGTTTGACCAGCCCGACGTCGCCTCCACCAAGGCCGCCGCGCTGAAGTTCCTCGCGGAAGGCTGCCCGAAGCCCGATTTCACCGAGAATTTCATCGGCAATGTGAACATGGGCGAAGCCGAGGTTACCATCGCGCCGTGCATCAAATCGGATACGCTTATGGGCGCTTTGCGCAACCTGTTTGCGTCGATTAAGCCGGGCGACTACTTCGCGCTCGACGCGTTCTTGCCTTTCGACGGCGAAGGGCGCCGCGAAGCGCTCGAAGTTATTCGCCATGGTGTCGCCGACAAGCTCGGCGTCGTAAGCTGCCTCGAGATTGGCCCCCGCTACCTGCATTCCACGGGTCAGCTGCAAAAAGGCGGCACCAACAACGGCGTATTCCTCATGGTTTCCGCCGACGAATTGAAAGACATTCCGCTGCGCCACGTTGAGCCCGAAAGCCTGGGAATGCTCGCACGCACGCAGGCCGCCGCCGACCTCTCGATTCTTATTGAGCGCGGCCGCCGCTGCATGCACCTGCACCTGCCCGACAATTCCGGCGTGACCATTCGCGCCCTAGGCGATGCCATCATGAAGGTTCTCGACGAAATCGAACGAGAGCGCGCTGCCGAATAGGCGCACCCCACGAAACGAAACGAAACGAGCCCGCAGCTCAATTGTGAACTGCGGGCTCTTCTTTTTGGGAGGATTATGAGCAGACCCCTCTTACGCCTCGGGGAAGAACACCTCGCGCATCTCGGCGTCTGCAGCCGCGTCGGCGGCATTTGCGCGACGATTGCCGATCCATGAGCCAATCGCCATGCACAGAAGCGACACGGTGATGCCAATCACGATTTGATGCAGGCCGAACAGCTTGAAGCCAAGCGCCATGCACAGGCAATAGACGGCAGTGCCGCCCACCATCGACGCAATCGCGCCCACCTTGTTCGCTCGCTTGAAGAACAACGCACCCACAAGAACCCAGCAAAATGCCGTTTCAAGACCGCCGAACGCAAACATGTTGATCTTCCAAATAACGCTCGGCGGAACCACGGCAAGCACGAATACGATAACGCCCACGCCCAGGGTGATAATCTGGCTCGAGCGCGCCACGACGGCATCGCTTACCCGCTGACCCTTATCTTCTGCATAGTGCAGCCACAAGTCTTTGATAATGGCCGATGACGAAGCGATGAGCAGCGAAGACACGGTAGAAATCGATGCGGCGACAGGACCGACAATCGCCACACCGGCAAGCCATGGCGGCAGGGTTTCCACAATGGTGCGCGGAATAATATTGTCAACGCTTCCACCGTACGAGGCCAAGTCCCCTGTAAGCACGCCCGCGGAAAGCACGCCGAGCGTGGTAACGCCAATCATCATGGCGCCGATAATGATGGTGCCGCCAATCATCGCGCCGCGCAGGCTCTTCGTGTCTTTATAGCCCATGCATCGCACCACCGATTGGGGCAGCGCGAACGTGAAAATGCCGACGAGCAGCCACTGCGTGAAGTACAACGACACGGGCATGGTGCCGCCCGAAAGGGGCTCGAGCATCTGAGGATGGTTCGTGCGAATGGTGCCCATGATGTTTTCCCAGCCGCCGCCCGCAATAAGAATGCCAGCCGCGAGCACCACGATGCCCACGAGCATAGCGATGCCGCACAACGCGTCAGTCACGGCTACGCCGCGGAAACCGCCCACAGTCGTGAAAATAATCACAGCAACGCCGAAAATGGCCAAGCCAACAAAATACGAATACCCTGTCACGGCTTCAAACAGCTTCGCGCCGCCCACGAACTGGGCAACCATAGTTGCCGCAAAGAACAGCACGATAATCAGAGCCGCAGCATTCGCCAACGCATTGCTGCGGAAGCGGGCACGAATCACATCGATCACCGTGACCGCCCCAAGCTTACGCGAAACAAGCGCCATCTTCTTGCCCATAATGCCGTAGAGCAAAAACAGCGTCGTTACCTGCACGGCCGCCATGTACACCCAACCAAAGCCGGTTTGCCACGCCTGGCCGGGGCCGCCCACAAACGAGCTCACCGAGCCATAGGTGGCAATGGTAGTCATGGCCAGTACAAAACCGCCAAGCGTGCGGTTGCCGATGAAATATTCCTTCACGAATCCGCCTTCGCCCGCAGCACGCGAGCGGCGACGCGCCGCAATCGCGAGTCCGAGAGCAAGTACGAGGAAAATGAGCACGGGAAGCAGGCCCGCAATACTAGTTGTTTGCATCGCGCTCCTCCTCATCCAAATCGAAATCGGCGAACACCCGGCGGCCCAGCACCACAGCCGCCACGATGGCGGCGATCCATGTGCCAAGCGTTCCGCCGAACACCCAAATAGGCGTTCCGAATACTTCCACATTGAACGCGGAAAGGCCGAAGCCTGCCGCTATCCACACCACCACAACAATCACGAGCGCGGCCACGGTCGCCTTCGCCTCGCGATTGGCTTGCGCCATTTTCTCGCGATAGGTCCACTGCTTCTTTTCCGGCAGCACAAATAACTCCTCTCCTTCGGGCGCACACGCGCCGCGAACGATAACGCGCATATTGTACGCGCCGCCGACCTGCATAAACGATTTTTCCTTATCCATCGGCATTATGCGGGGGTAAGCGGGGTATTCCGAACGAGCGGCAAGGCTATACTTACACTTAGGAGGTGTACTATGCACTTGAAGAAAACGAAGCGCGGCGAGCGCGTATACCTTTCGGTTGTGCAGAACTACCGAGAAGGCGGGAAAACGAAGACGAAGACCATCGAGTCGATCGGCTACGTCGACCAGTTCACAAGCCAATACGCCGACCCTATCGCCCACTTCCAAGCCTACGTCGCCGAGCTCAACGAACGGGCGAAAAGCGAAAACCCGCCCATCGCTTTCACATTTCCGCGCGACGCGACCATCGATGACACCCATATTGCCCAAGCTCGCTGGGGAAGCGCCATCGCGCTCGCATACCTCGATGCGCTAGGCGTTCGACGCTTCTTCGAAAATCGCGCGGGACACGTCGGCTTTCCCGCGCATGCGGGCCGCATTTTCGAGATGCTCGCATCCGAACGCATGATTCACGTGGCCCCCAAGCGCGAGACGTGGCAACGCCGCGCCTCATTCCCGCGCACATGCGATTTCACCTTGGCCGATACGTACGCCGCTTTCCAGTGCTTCGCGCGCAACGAGCGAGCGTTGGTGGCGCATCTCTCGAAAACCTACCAAGTAATTCGCGAGCCTTACCAGGTCAATTCGGTGCTGCTGGTTCTCGCTTCTTTTACGCTGGCCGACACAGGCGATGTGAACGCGACAAACGCTCGACTGGCGGACGGAATCGATCGCGACGAAGGGCTGTCAATGGGCATTGGAATGCTGCTCGACCGCACGGGCATTCCCATGACCTACCATGTTACAAGTGCCACGCCGAGCGCCGATGAAGTATCGGGGCTCGTCGCGAGCGCGAAAAGCAATTTCGGCGCCAAACGCGTCATTGTGGTTGCGGGCCGCACTCCCCATGCGCGCGAAATCGTCGAGACGCTTGCAGAAAGCGGTGATGGCTTCGTCTTTTTCCGGCCGCTCGAAACCGCTGCTTTCGACCTTCAGGCATGGGTCGCCGATGCCTCCGATTACATCACCACGCAATCGGGCAGCTACAAGGTCAAATCGCGCACCGACGAGATGGCGGGCATTCGCGTCAAAGACACGGTGCTCTGGGGCCGCGACTACGCGAAAATCGCCCGCAAACAAGGCCGCGCCGAAGACGAGACGCGCGATTTGGCCCTCGACGGCTACATATGCATATCATCAAGCGAAACGAAGCTCACCGCCGGCACACTGTTTCACATCTATCGCGAGCTGTGGCGCCTCACCGAGCCATTCCAGCCGCTTGAATCCGATTTCTCGCCTTCGCCCTATCCCGTGGCCCATGCCATACACATGCGCGCGCATTTCTTGGTGTGCTACGCCGCATTCTTCGCCTTGCGCCTGCTTCGCAGCGATATGGGGTGGAGCAGAAACGCCGCCCAAGTCGCCGACGCGCTTTTACGCATGGAAGGCAGCCACTTGGCCGAGAATTGGTTTTTGTTCAGCTATCGAAGCCCCGTGACCGACGAGATAGAACGGGCCGCGGGCGTTGATGTGGCGCGCAGGCTGCGAACGGCCGCCGACATTAAGCGCGACATTGCAAAAGCCCGTAAGCATATCGAGCGACAAGAAGGATAGCGCATATGAAAAAGGCTCGCCAAGGCGAGCCTTTCGAAGTTCATTTTTGCTGCACTCTACAACCCCAACGCCTTTTTCAGCGAGGAAACGCGGCGGCGAGAAACAGGGATTTTCTCGTCGGTTGCATTCAGCGACAAAAGCAGCGTGCCGCCGGGAACGGGCTCGACCTCTTCGACATGCGAAAGGTTCACCAAGTAGCCGCGATGCACGCGGAAGAAGCCGTGGCCATCGAGGCGCTTTTCGAGCTGAGCGAGCGACACGGTGGAGAAGTAGCGATCGTTGTCGGTTTGCAGGTACGCGTAATCGTCGCGCGCCATAACGAAACGAATGCTGTCGATGGGAATGAGAATCTTCTTGCCGCCCTTTTCGACAGGAATGCGCTCCGACTGGCTGGCCTTCACATGCAGCGTAATGTACTCGCTCGCGCGATTCACGGCCTGCTGCAGACGATCGGTTTCGACCGGCTTCACCAAATAATCGACGGCATTCACTTTGAAGCCTTCGAGTGCATGCTCGCTATAGGCGGTAACGAAAATGACCGCCGGAGGGTTCTTCAAACGCTGCAGGGCCTCGGCGAACTGAATGCCATTGACTTCAGGCATGCTCACATCGAGGAACAGCACGTCCACGGGGTAGCTCTGCATTTTCTCAATAGCCTCGCGTACACTTGCGGCTTCGGCGAGCACTTCGACCCCACCGACTTCGCCCAGCAAGTAACGCAGCTCGGAACGAGCAGGAGCTTCGTCGTCAACGATAATCGCGTTCAGCACAGCATCCCCCAATAACTGGAAAGTTCGTATAAGGAAGGCGGACTCAAGCGCCCCATGCCAACGGCGTAAAACCGTCGGCGAGCGATGCCCGTATACGAATAGTAGCCCAAATTCGCGATGTTTGAAAGCATGGAAACCCTAGAATGGGACACCTTTAGCCCCACTTCACGCAAGCTATAGATATCGCCAATGAATAATGCCGTTCATCAGGAAATTCATACCTTTCGCCAGCTCAGGAAAACCAGTCGCCGATAAAACGCCATAACGCTAGTCTTCCACCAAGCCGTCTTTCATGAACATGGTCACACGGGTGCCATTGCCTGGCGTCGAATCAACCTCCATGCGCGACTCAGTGCCGAAATAACCGCGCAAGCGCTCGTTGATGTTCTTCATTGCGATGCCCAAGCCCTTCGAGGCTTCGGGGCGCAGAAGCTTGCGGCGCTGCTCGGCATCCATGCCCACGCCGTTGTCGGAGACGGTGATATACAAATCATCGCCTTCGCTGTACGCCAAAATATGAATCTCGAGCTTTCCTTCTTGCGGCATGGCGTGGCGCACGGCGTTTTCCACAAGCGGCTGCACCATGAACGCGGGCACCATCACGCTTTCAAGGCCCGGCTCGATATCGATGTCCATGGCAAGGCGGTCTTCGCCGAATCGCGCCACTTCGAACGTAAAGTAGCGCATCGTCTGCTCGACCTCGCGCGACAGCTCGAGCAAATCGTCGGAGTTCTCAAGCGTACGACGGTAAAACACAGCGAACTCGCGCAGCAGCATGCGTGCGCGATCGGGGTCGGTGCGCACGAGCGACGCAATGGTGTTGATGGTATTGAACAGGAAGTGCGGGTTGATTTGACTCTGAAGCGCCTTGAGCTCCATGGTGGTCGCAAGCTTGGTTTGCTGTTCCAGCTCAACGGCGGCAATCTGCGTCGAAAGCAGCTGCCCCAAGCCCTCCGCGAGCGCCACCTGCGTTTCGGTGATGTCGCGCGAACGGCGATAGTAAAACTTCAGCGTGCCAATAATGGCATCGCCTCGCGTAAGCGGCACGATAATGCCGGCTCGCAGACCTTTGATGCTATCGGGGAATCCAATCTCTTGCGGCGTGCCCAGCACACGCAGCTTGCCGTCTTCAAGCGTGGCATGCGTAGCCTTTGTGCGAATGGGCGCGCCGCCTGGGCTGATTTCTTCGTCGTCTCCAGCATAACCCAAAATCGACTCACGATCGGTAATCGCCACAGCCTGCGCCCCAATGGCGGGCAGCAGCAAATGGCACACCTTCTGCGCTGTGGGAATGTCGAAGCCCTCTTGGAAGCACGCAAGCGTTTGCGACGCGATTTTAAGAATCGTATCGGACTGACGAGCACGCACCGTATCGGGATTAAGGCGCAAATAGATGAGCAGTGCCACGGAAATGGTGAACGAAATACCCGCGACCACGTTCAAATTGCCCACCGTTTCGGGCCAGGCCATCGCGCACGCAAGCACCGCGGCCGAGAGCACGCATATCGCCGCAAGCACGACATCGAGCACGCGCGCATATATGTTTCGAGGTGGTTTGGACATGAGGTTCCTTTCATACGTTGGGCAGCGCCGCCCGCTGGGCGGAATTTCGAGAACGCCTCTTGAAGAAGGAAATCAATCCGAGGCGCCATGCACCACATTCGCACGACACGTCGGAGCGATCGCCTTCCCCTAAATCACACTTGCTTCATTCACGACCAAAAGCACGGCCATCAGCAGCAAAAATAGCGCAAAGGTAAAACGCAACGCACGCTCGGGCACGCGCTTCACCAAGTTGGCGCCGACAATCGCGCCAGGAATAGAACCGACCATCATCGCAACGCCGACCATGTAGTCGATATTGCCCAAAACGGCCTGCTCAATAACGCCGGGAATCGCCAGAATGCACACCGCGGTAAGCGACGTGCCCGACGCCAAGCGCATGGGAATTCCGAGCATGCTCACGAACAGCGGCACCATAATGAAACCGCCGCCCACGCCCACATACCCCGAGGCGAATCCCGCAACAAGTCCGATCGCAGCACCAGTAAGGAGGCGCTTGGTCGTCATAGGTGCTTCGAGAGTATTCACGCTCTTTTGAACTTCATGGGCGATCGCCGTCTCGGTTGTTCTTGCTGGTGCGGCTTGGGTTTCTCTTACGTGAGCACCCTGAACTTGCCCTGTTCTTTCACCAGAATCTTGCCGACCATCAGGCATTTCTTCTGCTTCGTCGGCAAACTCCATGCGAAACCGCTGAAGCGTCGCGCGCATCGAAAGATCCGAATCGGTACGTTTG
>OIWP01000428.1_pt1 | contig 63213 bp, 65 predicted proteins | sample 1587661 | NCBI WGS metagenome assembly OIWP01 (sample SAMEA3888899, study PRJEB22519) | human gut metagenome | biome: human gut; feature: human-associated habitat; material: faeces | place: Denmark | collected 2010 | reverse complement strand
AACTATTTTAAGAAAATATAGCTCATTTTGTGTCTAAATATTTGACATTAGTCCAAAACTCTCTAATCTTCCATTCATCACCGACAAAGCGCATGTTTTTATCAATTGTTACACCGTATTCCCTCGTTAAATCCGTAAATTTTTTCACCAGTTTATACGTGGCTGACTTTGATAAAAAGACAACATCTTCGAGTTCAGCAATTTTGTTCACTTCTTCAGTAAAGACTGCTCGAATCAAGGCTTGCATCTGTGATCTCTTAACGTAATGATTTAAAAGAAGCATGATGTTTCCTTGGGTTCTTCTTTCATAACGTACGAAACTTTTCTGCGTCTGGAGATCGATGAGGTAATAATTTTCTAATTTCCAAGATTTAATTTCTGATTGTATCTCAGATAAGAGCTTCTTGACTTGATAATTATTAAGGTGTAATTCTTCAATTAAGTCATCAAAAAGTACCGTAGAGAGATGATGATTTTCTAAATAATATAAAATTTGAAGCTTTTTAAAATCATCTTCGTCTAAATATTTTAACACAATACTGTTTCCTCCATTTACCTCGTCAATTTTTTCTATTATATAACATTAGGCAACATTGCACAAATGTAACTTAATTGCACAAAAAATCACTAAAGAGTATTTTAGTGATTTTTTGTGTCTTATATCCTTCGATTTCAACGTTACACTTTGATATCATTCTGCCTTTAAAGCAGCAACAGTCATATAGTTATAAGGGCTGTTAAAGTGGGGCAAGAAGAACAAATCGAGAAGCGCAAGTTCATCAATTGTTTTTTGATCTTGGATAGCCAAGCTGAACATATTGATATTCCCCGCGATAATCTCCCCGTAGCTCGCCATTTGCGCGCCTACGATACGTCGACTTGATTTTTCATAAACAATACGAATTTTCACCGTATCATTATTTTCATGGAGGAACCAAGCTTTTTGCTTATCTTCAAAATCAGTGTAAGCAACTTCTAAACCAAATTTTTGTGCGGCTTTAACAGAAAAACCTGTAGAAGTCATATTATAGCCGAAGATCGAGATACCATTTGACCCTTGAACACCAGCTGATTCGAGGACTGTTCCGCCAATGTTATGCCCAGCAACAATCCCTGAGCGTACCGCATTAGAAGCAAGAGCAATATATGTGAAATCTTGCAAAGCATTAGAATAAATCGTAGCCACATCGCCGACTGCGTAGACATCAGGATTACTTGTCTGTTGATGCTTATCTACCTTCACTGCTCCATTTCGAAGCGTATCCAGTTTATCTCCCACAAGGGTGCTGTTTGCCGTAAAGCCGATACAGTTAATTACCATATCCACATCATAGGTCCCTTTATTAGTCACAATTTGAGAAACTCGGCCATTTGTGCCTTTAAAAGCCTCGGCAGTTTCACCAAAATGAAGCTCTACGCCATGGTTTGCAAGGTTTTCATCCATTCCTTTCGCAAAGTCTTCATCATAATAGGAAGCTAAAGATGTAGTTTCCGCATCAAAGAGCAAAACTTCTTTTCCGCGACGTTTCGCCGCTTCAGCGATTTCTGTACCAATGTAGCCCGCCCCAATAACGGCAATACGTTTCACTTCTTCTTTAGCGAACTCCTCATCCACTGCTTGTCCTTCTTGGAAGAGTTTAAGAAAATGAATACCTTCTAATTCATTACCTGTAATTTTAGGAATGATTGGTCTTGAACCCATAGCAAGAATGAGTTTGTCATAATCTTCCACGTGCTCTTCTCCGGCTTTTGTTGTGGCATACACTTTTTTCTGCTCGAAATCAATTGATGAAACTTCAGTTTCCGTCAACACCTTCGCTCCTTTTGCTTCAAAATCATCTGGTCGTGCATAGAAAAGTTCATTCGGTTGATCAATTTGACGGCCCACCCATAAGGCTGTCCCACAGCCCAAGTAACTCATGTTACTGTTACGATCGATCATGGTAATTTCATGACCAGGATAGTTGTCTAATAATGTATTTGCCGCAGCAATACCTGCGTGATTTGTGCCTATAATAACGATTTTCATGTTGGAAAATCTCCTTTTTTTATTGTAAAAGCTTGTAAATATTTTTACAATATAAGTTTAGCACACTTTATTCGCATTTCTTTTGTAAGCGCTTGTGAAGTTTGTGAATTCACAAACTTCACAAGGTAAATAGCTGAGAAAACCTTATATTACCTGCATTTCAGATACTTTCAAGACATTATTATTTTTCTATCAAAAAAATGGATAGTTTTGAAATACCCACTTTTTACTTACTTTATATGTTTCACTTCTTGACGGGTGTGCATCCCATTTAACTCATCCAGCATACTCACAGATACACTGACAAGACCGGGATAATCACTGTTTTCAACTTCAGCTTTATACAATTCTATCTCTTCTGAAGTTTTTCCTTCTTTTTTCATCGCATTTTCTGTATAAGATATTATCGCTTCTGCATTACCCTCTACATCAAAAAGGCTGTACATCATTACGCTCAATAGTCTCTCCTAAAATATAATAGATAAATTTACATACCTCTATTATAGCATTAATTCCAAAGGAAACAACAGCTCACTCCACTCTTTATTTCACAAAAAAAGACCTCTCAAAAGAGAAGTCTTTCGGGCAACTTTCGTTGTGTCAGAACGGTTCACACGCGCTAACAAGTTCTCATGCTTCCTGCACGAACAACCCAATGTTCCAGAACTCCCGTGCTTCAATAATCTACCAAAGTAGAGCATCGACTCATCGCATAAGCTTATTATAACATAATCTGTGAGTCTCCGCGTAACAAAAGCTTTTCACGGCACCATCTGGGATTAGCAGCAATCTTTAGGACAGTTTTCTTTCATTTCTTTATATGTTTTTACAACATTTTCTACTGTAAAGCCATACTCTGGTAAAACAATATTTGCAGGTGCTGAAGCGCCCCATTTATCTACGGTTACAGTGGCTCCAGCTAAACCAATATATTTCGCCCAGCCGAAGCTTGTTCCTGCTTCGACAGCCAAACGGCAGCAGACATTTTTCGGAAGAATTTCTTCTCTATATTCTGCAGATTGTTCGTCAAAGATATTCATTGAAGGCATAGAAACAACACGTACGCCTTTTCCTAATTCTTTTTTAGCTTCAAGCGCAAGTGCTACTTCTGAACCTGTTGCGATGATAATTCCTTCAAGTTCACCTTCTTCTTTGGAGAGAATGTAGGCACCACGATTGAGGCCTTCCTCAGCCAATTGTGCTGTTCCTTCAAGAACTGGCAAGTTTTGACGTGTCAAAACAAGCGCTGTTGGACGTTTTTTGCTTGAAGCTGCACGACGCCATGCGGCAACAACTTCATTACCATCTGCAGGGCGGATCGTATCTAAGTTTGGCATAGAACGTACTGAAGCCAATTGTTCGACAGGTTCATGTGTTGGACCATCTTCACCAACCGCGATTGAATCGTGTGTCCAAACATATGTAACAGGCAATTCTTGCAGTGCAGCCATACGGACAGCAGGAAGCATATAATTACTGAAAACGAAGAATGTACCACCATAAACACGTGTACCGCCATGGAGAGCAATACCGTTCATAATTGCGCCCATCGCAAATTCACGGACACCAAACCAAATGTTACGACCAGCATAGTTATCTGGCATAAAGTCTGTATCATTTTTAGCCATTGTATTGTTTGATGCTGATAAGTCAGCTGAACCACCCCAAAGGTTTGGCATTTGTGCTGACAGTTCTTGGATAGCTTCTTGTGAAGTTACACGTGAAGCTTTGCTTGAACCAAGTTCATGCTTGCTTAATTCAAGTTCAGGTGTTTCATTTTCAAACGCTTTTACATATTGTTCAGCAAGATCTGGATATTTTTCAGCGTAAGCTGTGAACGTATCGTTCCATACTTGTTCCATAGCTTCGCCACGTGTATTCAATGTTTGACGGAAACGCTCAGTAACTTCTTCGGGAACAGTGAATTCTGGATAGTCCCATCCATAAGCTTTCTTCGCAAATTCAATACCTTCTGCACCAAGAGGAGCACCATGTACTGCTGACGTGCCTTGTTTTTCAGCACCATATCCAATAACAGTCTTAACCTCAATAATTGTTGGTTTTTCAGTTTCAGCTTTTGCTTGTTCTACAGCTGCTGCAATTTCAGTCAAATCGTTGCCGTCTTTAACCAAGATATGTTGCCAACCGTAGCTTTCAAAACGCATTTTAATATCATCGATAAATGATTTATCCAAATCACCATCAAGAGAGATATTATTTGAATCATAGAAAAGTACAAGTTTTCCAAGTTTTAACTTACCAGCGAGTGACGCTGCTTCTTGAGAAACACCTTCCATAAGGTCACCATCACCATTTAAGGCATAAGTATAGTGATCCACAATATCAAAATCTGGTTTATTGTAAGTAGCAGCTAAATGTGCTTCGGCCATTGCCATACCAACAGCATTGGCGATACCTTGTCCTAAAGGACCTGTAGTCGCTTCTACACCATCTGTCCAGTCTACTTCAGGATGTCCTGGAGTTTTTGAGCCCCATTGGCGGAAGTTTTTCAAATCATCTATTGATACTTTGTATCCTGCCAAATGTAAAAGACTGTAAAGCATTGCCGAACCGTGTCCTGCAGAAAGGACAAAACGGTCGCGGTTAGACCATTTACGTCCTGTTTGTGGGTTTACATTCAAAAACTTGCTCCAAAGAACATAAGCCATTGGTGCCGCACCCATTGGCAATCCTGGATGTCCAGAGTTTGCTTTTTGGATAGCATCCATTGACAAAGTACGGATTGAATTTACAGCTAACTGATCGGTGTTGTCAAACATATTTTTCTCCATTTAATCTTTTGATAATACATTTTATTATAACATAATTGAAAACGTTTTTTATTTTCATCTTACTAAAAAATCAGATTTCCTGAGCGAAAACTGATTTTTGTAAACATTGACATTGACTTAAGCTTTAGCTTTATCTCTGGCATTTAAGACTGCACTGAGAATCAAAACAATAGCGAGGAAGCCTAAGATAAGAGCGGCAATCGCACCAGATCCCATTTCACCCACTCGGCCAACAATGATACCTGGAATCAGGTAATCTGTATCCGCAAATGTGGCTGAGGCATCTGCTCCGAAGGCCCCCAAAGATGGAATAATGAAAAGGGGTAACCAAGATAAGAGGAGACCATTGGCGATTGCTCCGATTACTGCTCCACGTCGTCCGCCATTGGCATTACCGAATATTGCTGCTGCTGCTCCACAGAAGAAATGCCCGACAACACCCGGAATGATAACCGTTGTTCCCATAACAAGCATCGCAACCATGGATAAACATCCTGTGATAAAGGAAACGAAGAAACCTATCAATACCGCATTTGGTGCGTAAGGAAAGACGATTGGCACATCTAAAGCCGGTTTTGAGTTGGGAACCAGTTTTTGGGCAATCCCTTGGAAGGCCGGTACGATTTCAGCTAAAATCATGCGCACCCCTTGTAGAACAACGACGAAACCAGCTGCAAAAGTTCCTGCTTGAACAAGTGAGAAAATCACAAAGTTTGTACCGTTAGAAAGCTCCGATTCAACATAAGTTGGGCCTGCGGCTATGGCTAAAAGAATGTAGACTGCAGCCATCAGTAAGGAAATGGATACGGTAGAATCTCGCAAAAAGCCCAATGATTTAGGAATATTTAGTTTTTCGGTGGATTTCTCAGGATCGGGATCACCAAAAGTTTTACCGAGCCATCCTGCAAGAGCATAACCGATGTTACCTGTATGTCCCATCGCTACATTATCAGTTCCAGTGATTTTACGCATAAATGGCTGACAAATGGCGGGTGTAACTGTTAAAAGTGTTCCTTCAAAGATACCTCCAAGAAGAATGGTCATCCATGTTTCACCCATTCCGGCAGAAACCAGAATCACGGCTGCCATACAAGAAACGTAGAGCATGGCTTGACCTGTTAAAAAGATGTATTTAAATCGTGTAAAGCGAGCGAGCAGGATATTCACAATCATGCCGACAAGCATAATCAAGGCAGTCGGTGTCCCATACTCCACGAGTGCCAAGGCAACAACACCTTCATTCGTTGGGACAATACCTTTCACATGAAAGGCATGTTGAAACATATCGCCAAAAGGCGCAAGCGCCCCCACCAAGATACCAGCTCCTCCAACCAAGACCAAGAATCCAGCAAAGGTCTTCACTGAGCCCTGAATAACTGCAGTTGCTGGTTTCTTTTGTAAAATCAGTCCAAGCATGGCAATTAATCCAACAAGAAGGGCAGGCGTAGTCGCAACAGAGACAATAAAGTTTAAAACTCCATTCATTTTTTAATTCTCCTAAGTTTATTTTCGATTCTTTTTTAATTACTGTTTTTGCTTAGTTGTGGGCAATCCCTCTTTCATCTAAAACTTTAACCAGTGCTTCACGCGCTGCATCGCGATCAATAATGGAAGTCAAAGGTACAATCTTTTCTTCCGGAATATTAGGCAAAGCTGTTGTTAATGTGGACTCTACAAAGAAATAGTCCGCAGAATCTGGTGTGGCTGATCCAACATCCATATGGTCAAGCTCAAAATCATTCACGTTCAAGCCCATTTCTTGTAAAAGGGCTTGAAGATTCATTTGTACCATAAAGCTTGTTCCTAATCCTGATTGACATACACATGCGATTTTCATATTATTCTCCTTCTTTTTCTGCAAAAATTTGTTCTAGTTCTGCTACTGTTTCTACAGTCAGCATTTTATTGAGTTCATCTTTATTTGATAATATTTGTGTTAGTGTGGATAATGCGCGAAGATGCGTTTCATTATCAATTGCTGCGAGGACAATGAAGATTTTTATCTCGTGTTTGGGATCATCTTGAAGATATACCGGTTGTTCACATCTAAGAAATGACATCCCAAGTTTTTTCACCCCATCTTCAGGACGTGCATGAGGAAGAGCAATACCCATTCCTAAATCAATATAAGGGCCGAACTCCTCTACACGGTTAATGATAGCGGAAATATACGTGGGCTCGATTTCACCTTGATTCAGTAAAGGCTGTGCTGCAAGCTCAATTGCACTTTTCCAGTCAAGTTTTTCATCTGTAAAACAAATTTTTTCTTTAGTTAATAAATCTGAAAGCATTACACCTAATGCCTCACTTTCTGTCTTTTTATTGTTAAGCTTGCGGTCAATAACCCGCGTCAATTGCTTCTTGGTCGCATTACTTTTAATGTCGACATAAGGTTCAATAGCACGTAAGATGGCTTTAGCATCTGGTTTATAAAAACCAGGCAAATCAAAATCTTGTGCAATACGATTGTAAAGTCTTGTCTCTTCTTCACTGTCTGGGATAGCTGACATAACATAGAGCTTTTTATCAGTCATTACAGGTACTGTCGAAAAAATAATATCATAAGAAAAAGCAGGAATATTGTCCAAATCAGAGACAGCTGTACTCAGAATAAAAGTCATGCTTGGAAACATATTTTCCAATCGTTTACGCATGATTAAACTCGAACTTATACCATTTACACATAAGACAATCGCGCGAAAACTTTGTGTATACTTTTTCTTATAAATTTCTCCACCAAAGAGAATGACAAAGTAGGCGCGTTCTGCTTCGGAAATTTCACCACAAGCTTCGCGTAATGGCGCTAAAGCAAGGCCCATTAACTCAAACAGAGAGGAATAATCTGTTTTTATTTTGTCCAAAAGAACATTCTCTATTTCGAAGTGATATTTCAAACGAAAATAGGCAGGGACCAGATGGGCACGTAAGGCAGCAAAGGTTTTTGTAAAATCTTCAAACTGAACTGCTGCAAGTTTCATTACATTTTCCATAATCTCAAAGCCAATACGATAAAGAAAATCAAAACCAGACCTTTCAAAGCTACCATCACTCATGCCAATTAACAATGCTTCAACTTCCAGTACATCTTCCTGGAATATATTTGTTTCTCCAAGATGTGATTGAAGTAAGGCAAGGTATATCAACATCGGAATATACCGACTATGGATAACCTGAATACATAATTCAGCAATTAATCGACTGATTTGCTGTCCTACTTGGTAAATAAAGAGTGGATTTTTATGATTGAGATGCTTCGACAAAACATAATAATCACTCTCTTCATGAAGTTCTTGTAAAAAACGCCAGCTCGTCTTACGTAATTCTTTCGATGCACCTTCAAGGTAAAAGCCTAACCTCCGTGAGTATTCTAGACGTATGTTTTCGCTATCCAGCTGCTGACGCAACTTTTTGATATCAGACAAGACGGTATTGCGACTCACATTTAAAAGCGACTGGAAATCACTAATGGCTAATGCTGAACGTTTAGAAAAGCAAAGTAAATAAATCAGGTATTGACGTTTTTCTTCACTCAATGTTCGTCCATATTCTGCGATATTAAAGCGAATTTCTTCGAAATTTTCTGGTTTTTCAGGAATTGCTAACACATTATTGGTAAATTCTAGTGGTCTTTGAGATTTATCTTGCAATGTTCGATTTAATTCGACGAGTTGTCTCTGAAATTCCTGACTTTTAAGTCCAGTAACCTCAAGGATTTTATCAAGTTTCCAAAAACGTCTTTCTGAAAACAGTAGGATATCTAAGTTATAACTAAGCATCTTTTTTCCTCACAATTAAATTATAGCCTAATTTTTGCTTCGAAATTAAGCTGTTCGGTCCAAAACAAGAAAACGTTTTCTTTTGTGATTGGACTCTTCTTAAAAAATTTTTTTAATTTAAAAACCGCTTCGGTTTAAAGCGATTTTTAAATTAAACGATCAATTTTGATAAACTCTTTTAAAATAAAAAGTCTTGAATCTCCCAAGACTTAGACAATTTCAATCCCATGTAAAGCAGCAAAAAACGCTGCTTGACTTAAGTTGACTTTAATGTTTTTAGCCAGCTCGGGACTCACATCGAGGCGCTCAAAAGTGTTACTTGAAAAATCAATCCCTGATAAGGAAGTTTCCCAGAAATTCGTAAGCTCCAAGTCGTTCCCTTCAAAACGCACATGCTTGAATTGACTGGCAATAAAAAGACTTTCTTTCATCATATTGTCTGCAAAAAGCACATTTTTCAAACGAGCACTTGAAAAATTAACGTAATTAAGCAAACAATCCTGAAACTGGACATCCTGCAAAAAGGCATTGGTGAATTCGGTACCGAGCAATTTACAATCTTTAAAAATGCAACGGTAAAAACCAAATTTAGAAAAGACAAGGTTAGAAAAATCACACTTTTCAAAAATACAATCTGTAAACTCTAAATCAGCAGTTACCTCTAACTCAAAATTGATATTTTGTAGACGACAGCCACTGAAAAGTTGGCGATACTCTAAATAGATTTCTTGATTTTTCAACTCTACTTGGTAGGCTTCGTTGTCTTCAAGGGTAGTAAAATCGACAACTTCTAACGCCGCAGGAAGCTTGGGTGAAAGAATTTTCTTCATAAAAGTCCTTTTTCTTTAAGATTCTCTGTTGAAGCTTTGAGTTCCGGTTGTCCCCATTGCTCAACCATTCTACTCGACCAAGTGGAATTTAGACGCCGTGATCCAGCATAATCCTCTTGAACTTTATCATAGAGGCGCAGCACTTCTTCATCTTGTGGAATATACTTCTCAGGAAATACAACAGCTTCATAAGGTAATCTCGGTTTTACTGGATTTACACGTGCAGGCTTGCCAAGAGCCACAGCAAAAATCGGATAAGTATAATCAGGCAAACTTAATATCTCAGAAATTTCTCGTGCTTGATCACGAATCAAGCCCACCATTACACCACCATAGCCAAGAGATTGAGCAGCAAGCAATGTATTTTGACCGGCTACTGCCGCATCAACTGAAGTAATAAGGAGCGATTCTACACCTTCTGGTTGAAACTCACCACCGTTCATTTCGACTGCTGTTTTGGCTCGGTTAAGGTCTCCCACAAAAACCAAAAAAGCAGCACAATTTTTAATGGCTTTTTGGGGCTGTTGGGCAAAAATTGCATCTTTTTGTTCTTGGGATTGCACAAGAACCACCGAATAAGATTGGAAATTTTTCCAGTTTGGTGCTGCCCGTCCCGCATCAATAATCGTTTTTAATACATGTTCTGGTATTTTTTCATCCGTAAAATTACGTACAGAACTGTGTTGCATCATCAGATCAATTGTCTCATTCATGTCGACGATTTACTCCTTCTAAACGAACTTCAGACGCTAAATACTTCACACGCTCCATCACGCGTTTTGCTGGCCAGATTTCATCCGCTTTTTTAGTTTCCGCCAAATGTAGCTCAAGCTCTATCATATTCAAGTTTGAGGTGAAAAATGTCGGAAGATTTTCTTGCATACGATGCTGTAAAATAACTTGAAGAATGCTGTCACGCACCCAAGCATTATTGAGTTCGGCACCAATATCGTCTAAGACCAATACTTCAACTTTTTTAATTTCATTGACCCAATGTTTGGCATTGTCAAAATCGAGGTCAGAAATAAAGGTGGGATAGTGTAATAAAGTAGTGGAAACGCCTTTTTTTGAAAGCTCATTTGCCATAGCGGCCATAATAAAGGATTTTCCTACGCCAAAATCGCCATAAATATAAAGCCCTTTTTCTTGAGGAAAGTTGTCGATAAAGTTTTCTACTTTCCGGAACAAGTCAAATTGATTTTGATTGTCTGTGAAGACATCCGCATAAAAATCAATGTGCTTCATTTCTTTAGGTAAACCAATGATTTGAACACGACGCAATTGATTGCTCACTTCTTGACGGCGGGCTAATTCTGCTGTCGTTTGATAAGAAACATCTGCGTAACCATGGTTCATAATCAAGACAGGCTCATAGCCATCAGCTGCTCTTTTTTCATGTTCTTCGAATTTTTTTCGCTCTTTAACAAATTCATAAAACTTTGAATAGCTCCGCTGTACTTCATCTTCAGTCATTTGATTTTCAGAAATAAAAGCTTGAACTTGTTCATTTTTCATCACTTCAGCGACGAGCTTGTCAAAATTTCCACGTACATCTGGGCGCTTACTCAAAAGTTCTCCAATTGATTCCATGCTCAATTCTCCTTCTTGTCCTTACGACGGGAAGCTTTATATTGCTCGAACTTGGCAATATCTTCTGCACTGGTCGTATTTACGTAGCTGGCATTGGACCATTGTGGTGCTTTTTTGACCAGCTTGCCTGAGTTTTTAGAATTTTTATTGCTTTTTTGCTTTTGTTCCGCTTGCTGCTGACGTTCCAGTATTCTTTTTACTGCTGTTTCAGCATTATATACTTTATGGCGCAGCCAATCATTTGCCAGAGTATTAACAAATCGAGCATTGAGACTCGCATTCCCTTGTTGAATCAAGACATAGTGTATCAAAATATTTTGTACTTGATCTGTAATATTTTGCTTGTCTAAATTATTCAAAATCTTAAGTTCTTCTTGCGAAGCAAAACCACCAGCTTGTTGTTTAAGCTTGTTTAAAAAATCACGCGGGGACACTTCTTTACTGATGACAATCAAATCCTGAAAGCCTTTAGGAAATTCCGATAAGGCAGGCAAAGGCTCAGATTTGCCGGCAAGCATTCTTGTTAAGTTGGCTGTATTCAAAGTCTTGTCAGCATTGGCAGTTTGTTCGGCTGCTTTAAATAATTCATACCAGTTGAGATCAAACTTTTCAGCCAAGCCATACAGGGTCAAGATATCCTGATTTTCATTTGCAAAAGTCAGATGCTGGTTTTCCATAATACTCTTAAAAGAGTTCAAATCAAATTTTTCTGTTTGAACGACTGTATGTGTCGGCTCAAACTTAACAGAATAAACTTCATGGAACTTTTTCGTAATTTCTAAAGCATCAGGTTCATGTTTTTTTGCCAAAGCTTTAACTTTATTTTCACCAATGCGTGAAACCAATAACTGCTTATAAAATTCGTCTGCTAAAAATTCTTCAAAAGTTAAAGGACTTTTTATCTCCATAAGATAACCCGGTTGTTGGTCAAATACCCGCACGAGCCCAATCCCTGAAAGTTTTTCTAAAGCTTCAATAAAAGGATGGAGTCCAAAATCAAGATACTCTAAAAAATGAGAAATCTTGCCCGTCGAAAAAACGCGCAAGAGTTGATAAAGTCCAAAAGCATCTCGCCCAATAATAGGCAAATAAAGTAGCGAAAAAGTATCGGCATCAAAGCTGATTTTTCCTCGATTTAGAATAGAAAATGAATCGCCTGGTCTCATAGTTCATCCTTTTATTTCTCTTTTTTTTTTAGAACCGTTAGTCTTTTTTCGTTATCTTTTTAAGCAAATCTTCGATTTCACTCACATCTTTGAAGGAACGGTACACACTTGCAAAACGAACATAGGTAATATCATCCAAATCCATTAATTCTTCCATAACAAATTCGCCAATAACTTCGGTACGTACTTCATTTTTCTCTAAGCGGCGTACTCTTTGTTCGACACGATCAACCAATTTTTCAATGGATTCACTCGTCACCGGTCGCTTACGAGCACTGCGCACTATTCCTGTGATAATTTTATCACGATTGAAAACTTCACGGGTTTCGTCACGTTTTATGACCAAAAGTGGCATTTCTTCAATCCGTTCAAAAGTCGTGAAACGATTTCCACAATTTTCACATTCACGGCGACGGCGAATCATATTATCAGCTTGACGTGAATCTACTACGCGTGACGATTCAGATTGACATTTTGGGCATCTCATAGCTTAACCTCTCTTTGGGAATTTTGCTTCTAAACGGTAAATCACTTGCCCCTTGCTTGAGAATTTTGCTTCATACTCTGTCATTACATTGACTTTGGCAAATTCTTCATCTGCGTGCAAGTCTAACCAGACTTTTTCTAAAATCATACCATATTGACTCATGCTTGCCAATGAATATTCAAATAGACCGCGGTTATCTGTTTTAAAGTGGACTTGGCCTTCTGGTGGCAAGATTTGTTCATAAGTTTCTAAGAATGACTTATAAGTTAAACGGCGTTTTTCATGACGGGTTTTTGGCCACGGATCGCTAAAGTTCAGATAAACACGTGAAACTTCAGCATCCTCGAAATATTCTGTTAAAGCTGCGCCATCAACCAGCATCATTTGCACATTAGGTAGATTTGCTTCCAAAGCTTTGTCTAAAGCGTGAGATAAAACGGATAGTTGCATATCAATCGCAATATAATTAATCTCTGGGTTTTGAGCAGCCATACCTGTGATAAAGCCGCCTTTTCCACAACCCACTTCAATATGTATGGGATGATCATTTCCAAAACGCTCTGCCCAACGTCCTTTAAAGTCTGCTGGATTTTCAACAACTACATGTGCGTTACTTTCTAAGTGTTCCGCAGCGCCTTTACGATTTCTTACGCGCATTTTTTCTCCTATTTATTGAAAAAATAAGAAGGCAAGCCTCCTATTTTTATTTTCTAAGTTTTAAAATAAACGGCAAAAATTCTGAAAACGCGCAATTTCTTGTTCTGTTTCCTTAATCTGCTCTCTTGCCATATATTCTGAAATCTGACGTAGAAAAGAAAGTTTTCCATACCAGATTAATTCATGTTCTATATTTTTATTTTTAGCTGTTTTATAGCCTGCTTGATGGAGCCACTCTTCCCAGTTTTCTGGTTTTATATAGTGTGTTAGAACATGTGCTATATCCACTAAAGGACTGCTTAAAAGGACCGTATCCCAATCGACGAGATAGACTTTGTCACTTTCGTCATCAACCAACCAGTTTTTATGATTCACATCACCATGAACAACTGTAATCTCCTCCTCTTTTAACTCCGGAAGATTTTCTGAGAGTTCCACAACGACATTTGAGAGAAAGCCATTGGTTTCAAAGATTGAACTTTTACTCAGTACTTGTTTCAAAAGATCAGCTGGAAGCATGACTTCGTTATCTAACTTTTTACAGGCTTCAATAAGCTTTTCGCTTTGATGCAAATGCCGCAAAATTTCGCCAATACGGGAATCATTCATTTCATAAGGTTTCAACGTATGGCCATTAATCCAAGGTTGAGCAGCTAACATGTCACCTTCTGCTGTACGCTTCGTCCATAAGACTTGTGGCGTAATACCTTCAAGATACACACTTGTCAAAAAGGGGCTACAATTTTTTTTAATGAAAACACGCTTATTGTCGCTTTCGCCAACAAAAGCATTCCCTGAACCACCTTTGACAGGCATCATTGATAGGCTTGAAGATGTCATATTTACTCCTTTCTTTGGATTTTTTATATTTTTTTGCTTTGAAAAGTTTTTCCAGTGAAGATTCGTGCCACGAACAGCAACGCCACCCAGAAGCTTTTGTCTAGAGTTTTACGCATCAAATCGTGCTATAGAAAACTTCACAAATAGATTACATCAATAAACAAATTATTTATTTGGATAGTGAATCAAAATTGTTTGAGTCAAAATGTCAGCATATTGATAAGACTCTGTTGTTTTTGGGCCACGTGCTGGAATATTTTCAATTACAAAGTGTGTGGCATAAGTCTCAATCAAGTTGACTTTATGACGATTTTCACGTTTACGTCCAAATTGTGATGTAATTTCAATGGTTTGACCAACATGTTCTTCAACTTGTTTTCTGATATCTACAATTTTTCCTACTTCTTGGCTTTGATTTTGGTTATCCATTTTACTCTCCAATTTTTCTCTAGAAATGCAAAGACAGGCGTTTTCCGCCTAGCTTACCATTATAAATTTTAAATCTTATCCATTATAACACGAATACCCCTAGAAATGCTAGTCTTCATATCTGTTATCAATACTAGCAAATTTGTTGTATTCTTTCAGGAAGAGTAACTCGACAGTTCCCCGACTTCCTGAACGGTTTTTTTCAATAATAACTTCTACTTTATTGTCTACTTCTGGGACATCGTTAAAGCCCTCATCATCATCGTCAGCCCCGGCACGGTCATAATAATCATCCCGATAAAGGAAGGCGACAATATCCGCATCTTGCTCGATTGACCCAGATTCACGAATGTCTGACAAGACAGGTCGTTTATCCTGACGTTGTTCTACTCCACGTGAAAGCTGACTCAAAGCAATGACAGGAACCTTTAACTCTTTAGCCAGGATCTTCAACTGACGTGAAATTTCGGAGACTTCTTGTTGGCGGTTTTCTCGTCCTGTGCCCGAAATCAACTGCAAATAGTCAATCACGATAAGACCAAGATTGCCTGTTTCCTGTGCGAGTTTACGAGAACGTGCCCGTATCTCTGTAATCTTAATCCCTGGAGTATCATCAATGTAGATACTTGCTTTCGAAAGTGTCCCCATAGCAATAAAATATTGGTTCCACTCTTCGTCATTAAGCTGACCAGTACGTAAGTTATGGGATTCAATTGTTCCTTCCGCTGCAAGCATCCGGTTAACAAGGCTTTCCGCACCCATTTCCAATGAAAAGATAGCGACAGTTTTATCTTGTTTGGTCCCAATATTCTGCGCAATATTTAAAGCAAAGGCTGTCTTACCCACGGCTGGACGTGCAGCAAGAATAATAAGTTCCTCCTCATGGAGACCTGTTGTCATAGCATCCAAGGCCGGATAGCCAGTCGCGATGCCGGTAATCGTTGATTTTTGTTTAGCTCGTTCTTCCAGATCGTCGAGATTCATTGACAAGACGTCTGAAATCCGACGAAAGCTTGATGTATTACGTCCTTGTTGCACATCAATCAATGACTTTTCAGCTTCTGCAAGAACATCCTCGGCGGGATCTTCCTGACTGTAAGCTTTTTCTACACTCTGTGTTAACTTATTAATCAGCTGACGGAGCAAAGATTTTTCGGCAACGATTTTCGCATAATAAGAAGCATTAGCTGCCGTTGGGGTTGCAGTGGCAAGCTCAGCAATATAAGCGATGCCCCCGATAGTCTCTAAGTCATTTTGGTTTTCCAAAAGCGAGCGGACAGTTAACACATCAATCGCTTCACGATTGTCCGACAAGTGCTCCATAGCACGGAAAATAATTTTGTGTGCGTTTTTGTAAAAGTCATCCGTAGAAAGAAATTCTTTTACTTCAATCAAGCGGTCACTATCAAGGAAAATAGCCCCCAAAACGGCTTGTTCGGCGGCTAAATCTTGTGGTGGTGCTTTGATAATATCAATATCAGGCATGTTATCTCTCGCTTACTTTGACCTTGACTGTAGCAGTAACATCACGGTGCAATTTGATTGGAACATCTTTAATTCCAAGCGCTTGAATCTTATTGATCAATTGAATTTTACGTTTGTCCACTTTGACATCCAATTGACTTTGAAGTGCTTTCGCGATATCTGCTTTATCCACGGCACCGAAGGTGTGACCTGTTGTTCCCACTTTCATCTTGATTTCAACCATTACATCATCTTGCTCAAGACGTTCTTTCAATGCTTTAGCTGCTGCGAGCTCCTCAGCTTCTTCTTTTTCTTTAGCTTTTGTTTTACCTTGAAGTTCTGCCACAGCAGCACTTGTTGCAACTTTTGCTAAATTTTTCTTAAGGAGAAAGTTATTTGCATAACCTGTGGGTACTTCTTTGATTTCGCCTTTTTTTCCTTGTCCTTTTACATCTGCTAAAAATACTACTTTCATTGTTCGTTCTCTCTTTCCTTAATTAATGCGATGAGATCATGTTTGACTTCATCGATATTTCGTTCGTAAATTTGTGTGGCAGCGGCATTAAAGTGTCCGCCCCCTCCCATGGCTTCCATAATCGTTTGGACGTTATAATCTTTGAATGAACGCGCCGAGATAGAAATATAACCATTTTGGTGATTTGTAATCGAGAATGCCGCTTGAACATCTGCCATATCAAGCAAAGTGTCTGCGGCTTTGGCAGTCGCAACATTATCATATTTTTGGTCAGGTTTACCTAAGGCAACCACAACTCCTGGCGCAACATATTCAGAGTTAAGAATAATTTCATTAATTTTTTTATATTTTTCAAACTTAGTGGCCAATATTCCTTTAATCAGGTTATTGTCAGCACCTTGCGAGCGAAGATAAGCAGCCACTTCAAACGTACGGGAAGTTGTTGCTTTGGTGAAATGCTTCGTATCCAGCTCAATCCCAGCTAGCGCAATACTCGCATCAGTTACCGTCATTTTCGAGTTATATTCATGGAATTGTAAAAGTTCGACTGCTAACTCACTGGCTGAACTTGCGCTTGATTCAATATAAGAAAGCAAGGCATGCTCAGGGAAATCATCATCTCGACGATGATGATCAATAACAACCAGTTTACTAAAGGACTTATAGAAATCAAGACTGAGTGTTTGTGTCGTCTTCGAGTGGTCAACCATGATCAGTAAGGAATTTTCCGTTTTCATATCAAAAGCTGTTTCAAGTTTAATAATATGTGCGAAACCTTCTTCAGTTTCATTTACTAGATCAATGGCCCGGCTCACCTCTGGCATCAATTGTTCAGGATCATAGACCACATAGGCTTCTTTTCCCGACATGTTGACAAAATTTTTCATCGTAATTGCCGCCCCTAGGGCATCCATATCTGGGAAACGATGACCTACGATAAAGACATCTTCACTTTCACTGATGATCGTTTGCAATGCTGTTGAAATAGCACGCGCACGCGTTCTTGATTTTTGAGTACGGCTTTCAGAATTACCACCGAAATAAATTGTTTTGGCTTGCGGCGTATTCTCCCGAAGAACTGCTTGGTCCCCACCACGCACTAAAGCTAACTCAAGGTTGTTAAGGGAGGTTTTCCCGATACTTGGGAAATCATTCCAGCCATAGGATACACCCACAGATAATGTGAGGGGAATCTTGCTTTCAGCTGAATTTTTCCGGAAATCTTTCAGTAAAGAAAACTTATCCTCAATCATTCGGTTCAAAATGCCGTAATCACAAAAGAAATAGTAACGGCTGCTTGAGACACGGCGCAAATATACACCGTATTTGCTTGCAAAACTTTCCAAATTGCTGGCAATCAAACTATTAACCTTGGTCCGTTCACTGTCCGCAATCAAATCTGTGACATCATCATAGTTATCAACCGAAATGCTTCCAATAACAGCACGGCTTTCCTGCAAGCTCTCACGACTGTTAGCTTCAGAAGTGGCATCAGCTAAATAAATAAGATTTTTTTCGTCATCTAAGGTTATAAAATATTTTTTCTTCTCAATCGTGAAAAATTGATTTCTTTCTTCATGATACTTTTGAATAATTGCCTTAACTTCTTCTTTATCAAGGACACGATCATCCCCATGATAAATCAAATCGATAAAGGGGTTGAACCATTCCGGCTCATAGGTCTCTTTATTGTAGCGGATGACACCGATAGGCATATTGTCTAAGGTTGCATTGAGTGAGTTTTCTGCTTCATCATTTATTTTTCTGATAAATTCAACTCTTCTTAAACGATAATTTCGAGCTTGAAGTAAGATGCCGACTGTGATAAGGATGTTCATCAAAAAAAGATAGAACACAGCCATCATTCGTGAGCCCGAAAAGATAAGCAAAAAACTTTCCAGGGCTTGCACGATAACCATGACTAACACAATTGTTATTGGTGAAAACCTCTGTACACTTTTCATTTCCTTCTCCTTTTATGCGTCTATTTACACATTGGCTATATTTTTTAAATGCGCAAAGCTGTCAGTTTGCTGAAAAGCTTTCTAGTTTTTCTTTAACAGCCGTGAGATTGGAAAACCATGCATCTGCTGCGGACTGATTCATTCCAAAACGCGTATCTTCAATCGCCCAGACTGTAGCTCCAGCTGCCTTACCTGCCGCAATTCCTTTTTCGGAATCCTCAATGATTAAGGTTTCTTCCGGCTTTACATTGAGCGTCTTCATGCTTAGCTGATAAATTTCTGGGTGTGGTTTGGTTGCCTTCAAATCATTGCCGGAAAGGATTGACTTGAAGTAAGGACGTAAGCCATGTATATTAAGCATTTCGTCAATATCTTGCATGGCCGAGCTGGAAGCTAAACCGATTTTAAAGTTATCATTTTCTAAGGCTTCTAAAACGGTCTTAACATCTGGGAAAAGCAAATCTTTATAAGGAAGTGGATTATTGTCTTTTAATTTTAAATATGCTGCGTGCAGCTTTGCTACTTCGTCTTGGTCAAAATCTACACCTAAGATTTGCGGCCAGATTTCTCGCATATTCCCTCCGATAAAATCAGAGTATTTCATGTGTTGGATTGAAATATTATGATTGCTAAAGAATTCTTCACGTCTTTGAGCATAGAATTGTTCCGTGTCAACGAGGACACCGTCCATGTCAAAAATTACCGCTTTAAACTTGTTCATTTTCACCTAAAACTCCCTAATTGTCTGCTTATATCTGCTATATTATAACATATTTTTGGACGGAGTTTGTGACCCGGAGGTAACAAGCATAAAAACCGCCTTACAGCGATTTCTTTTTTATTTTTTCTTCTTGTCTTCTTCACGGACACGTGCTTTTCTCAAGGCAATTCTCTTTTGTCTTTCAAGCTCACGCTCTATTTTTCCTTCTGGGGCATATTTTTCTTCCCAATCATCAGGTTTCAAAATTTTATGTGTTTCTGGATCAAAATGCGGTTGTCCATCCGGGAAAATTTTTCCCATATTTGCTGCATGTACAAAGTTGAAAATATCATAAGGGTCAACCCCAGCAAGCACCAAACTTCCATAGGTAAAGTAAAGCAAGTCAATCAAGGCATCGACTTCTCCAATCAACGGCGCTTCGTCTTTTGCCTTGCGTTTAACCTTTAGGACGGCCTTATCCACATCTGCATGCAGATTTGCTGCGAGTTCGTCAAACTTATCACAATCCCCATTTGCGGAAGCATAGAGGAACTCCACAATTTCTTCGACCTTAAAGCCTGCGCGATAGCCCGCCTCCATCGGAGGAAAAGCACGTGGAATTTCTTGACTTCGACCGTCCATCATTTTATGGAATTCTTTTACTTTATTAAAGTTTTGATCACGTGAAATAAAATTATTACTGCTTGAAAAATCAATAAGTCCATAATGTGCAAGTGCCTTAGCAATTCCGTCATGATTGTTACTCGTTGTGACATGTGTCGCTTTTTCTTTAACAAGATCAGAGGCATTGCCCATCGCGATACCATATTCGACATGTGTCAACATTTCTAAATCATTTTCCGAATCACCAAAGGCCATAACTTGGTGTTCATTGAAGCCATAACGCTCGCCAATCATCTTGATACCACGAAGCTTGCCAGAATCACATGGAATCATATCCACAGAGTAGGGATTGCTGCGTGTAATCATCAAATTAGGGAATTCTTTTTCAAGCATTTTCGTTTCTGCTTGAGTCGCGACCATCATGACTTGATAAATGGGCTCACGCAAGATATTTAGAAAATTGGACTGTGGAACCACACGACGTACGACATGCTTAAAACTGTTTCGCGCAATATCCGATGTCCCTGAAGGTAAAATACCGGAAATAATCCCTGCCATCCGTGTTTCACCAAACTTCAAAAGTTTCGAGCCATTGACACCATGAGCTGCTCCTAAAGAGATGTCTCGGTGGTTGTCTTTGGCAAAACGAACGATTTTGCGTAAGGTCCTTTTATCGATCTCTTCCGCATGCAAGACAGCTTTGGGCGTAAAGATGTATTGTCCATTATAAGTTACTGCAAAATCTAAATGAAGCTCCTCCATCAAAGGCAAAGCAAAAGCAGGGCCTCGTCCTGTGGCGATCCCGACTAATATATCTTTACGTTTTAATTCATCGATAGCAACGCGCGTGCTCGGAGCAACTGATCTTGTCCCTGTAAAAAGAGTGCCGTCTAAATCGAAAAATACCGCTTTTATATCCATTTCCATGCCTTATACTCTTAAATTCTTCATGTATCTATTGCTTATCGACTAAATTTAAACCGTCGTTAAGCTTCCTTATCCTATTAATTATACAGGTTTTTTTTCAAAATTCCACGAATAATGGCTGTTCCAAAAAATTAAAATCCCTCTCTCTTTAATTATTTTATAATGGGTTGAGCACTTCGCTTTGTCGCTGTTTATTCACTCCTATAATATGCTATAATAAATTTACTTTATTGACGTTTGAAAGGAAATTGACTAATGAAAAAGATTTTAGTGTTGCATACTGGGGGGACCATTTCTATGACGGAAGACGCCAGTGGTCGCGTAGCGCCAAATGCGGTCAACCCTATGAATTCGGTAGATATGCACCTTGATTCGATTCACATGGTCGCTGAAGATATTTTTAACCTCCCTAGCCCGCACATCACCCCAAAGGAAATGCTCTTGATTAAAAAACGCATCAACATAGCCTTCGATCAAGAAGAATTTGACGGTGTTGTCATTACTCACGGCACGGATACACTGGAAGAAACAGCCTTCTTTTTGGATTCAACAATTCCGCGTGGCATGCCCATTGTCCTGACAGGCGCCATGCGCTCTAGTAACGAATTAGGGACAGATGGTATCTATAATTTCCTCAGCGCACTTCGTGTTGCTGCCGATGATGCTTCTCGTGATCGCGGTGTCCTTGTAGTGATGAATGATGAAATTCATTCCGCACGATATGTAACAAAAACACATACGACCAACGTTTCTACTTTCCAAACACCAACACATGGACCAGTTGGCTTAGCCACAAAGCACAAACTCTTCTATTTCCATACCGATGGTGAAAATCAACATCTTGATATTTCTTCTGTTAAAGGAAAAGTTCCGATTGTTAAAGCTTATGCTGGAATGACAGGTGAAGTCTTTGACTTATTTGACTTAAGTAGTTTAGATGGCCTTGTTATTGAAGCGCTGGGGGCAGGCAATCTTCCCCCTACAGCCGCACAAAAATTAATGAATATCATCAAGCTTGGCATTCCTGTAGTACTCGTTTCCCGCTGTTTCAATGGTATAGCGGAACCAGTCTACGCTTATGAAGGTGGTGGCTCTAAGCTGGCAGAGGCTGGGGTGATGTTTGCACCTGAAGTAAATTCTCAAAAAGCACGTATCAAACTGTTGATTGGCCTGAATGGTGGCTTGGAAGGTGATAGACTTAAGAAGTTTGTCGAAAATTAAAAAAAAAAAAAAACAGACGAGACAAAGCCCCGTCTGTTTTTTATTATTCCAAGTTCCAAAATATTTGGGTTAATGAGCAATCATTTCTTGTGCTATTTCTTGTGGTGATAAGTCACTTGGATAAAATGTTGGCCAATTCTCGAGCTTCTCAAGTACTTTTTCCTGACTCTCTGAACCATAAAAAATATGGAAATGTGCTGCCTTCATTGGTGCAATCGCATGGTCACTAAACTGAACATATTTGAACTCACCTGCATTATTATCCTCTGTTTCAAAAAGATACCGCACTCCCCGATTACCTTTTTCGTAAGTTAAAATTTTATATCCCTTGTACTTATAGTGATATTTATGTTTTACATTATTTTTAGTAAAGGTCATTGTATGGCTATCAATCAAAATATTACTCACATCACTCTTATATCCCTGTTCATAGTATTTCTTATATCCAGAAGGCGACTTGTCTCCCTTAATTTTTGATTTATAATCAAACACTTGATCTAAAGTTCCATTTTGTAGCAAAGGATACACCGACTGCCAATTTCCAGCGTAGTCAGTCAACGACCTATCCTTAACATCAGTATCCGAAAAATATCCATTTTCTACATTTTTTTCACTTTCAGAGGAGAGCCCTGCTTTTATTTCCTTGCCTTTAACAGAAGTGGTTTTCTTAAGAGATTCCAAATTCTCCTCCATTATAGAGATATAGTTTTCTCCCTCTTCAATTTGTTTTGCTGTTAGAACAGCCATTTTTACTTTGGCTTCACTCGCTAAAGTTTTTGCGGTTTTCTTTTTTATTTTAATGAATTATAGTGCTTTGTTCAAATAATTTTTATTTGTTTTTTTATGATTGGGAACAGCGTAAGTTGTCCGATTTAATGACTTTTTCAAATGGAATTAATGCTCCTAAAGAAAATTATGGAACAGGAACTAAAATGATTAGTGTCATGGATATACTAAATCCTTTACCTATGAAGTATGATAATATATTAAATTCTGTAGCCGTTGATAAAAAAATCGAAGATAAAAACAAAGTTGAAAAAGGGGATTTAATATTTGTTCGTTCTTCAGAGATTGTTGAAGAAGTTGGATGGGCAAAAGCTTATAAAGAAGATCACTACGCTTTGTATAGTGGTTTTGCTATTAGAGGAAAACGAATCAGTTCTTATAATGCGTATTTTATTGAATTAACTCTAAATTATGCTAATAGAAAAGAAATTAAACGAAGAGCTGGCGGTAGTACTCGATTTAATGTTAGCCAAGAAATTTTAAATTCTTTGAATGTTTTAACTCCTTCAATTTCTGAGCAAAATCAAATAGATTTATTTTTTACTAAAATAGACGATACTATCACTCTTCATCAGCGTAAGTTAGATAAACTTAAACAGTTGAAACAAGGGTATTTGCAGCAATTATTTCCTAAACCAGGAGAGACGGTGCCAAAAATTCGTTTTGCGAACTTTGAGGGTGAATGGGAAGAGCGTAAATTGAGGACTCTATTAATCAAGAATAGTAAAAAAAATAAAGATCTAACTATAAAAAATGTAGAAAGTATATCAAATCGAACAGGATTTACAAAACAAACAGAACAATTTGATGAATATTCCGTTGCAAGTGCAGATTTATCTAATTATTATGTAATTACAGAACAGCAATTCGCTTACAATCCATCCCGTATTAATGTAGGATCGATTGCTTATAAACCTATTGGTGATGATACATCTGTAGTTTCTCCATTATATGTATCATTTTCAACTAAAAAAATATTACTTGTTGTCTTCAAAAATTGGCGTACCTGTAAGCCCAAACCAAGTAGAATTTGGAAAAAGTTTTTTTATCTTTTTCATTTCTTCATCACTGACTGCTCGATGTGCTTCGTCAACAATGAAGACTATGTGTTCACTTCTTAATTTAGCAAAACGCTCTGTACCTTTCTTTTCTGTTTCATATTTTGCTGCACGCATAGCTGCAGAGAGTTTTTGTATGGTCGTAACAAGAATGGTATTGTTATTTTTCTTCGATAACAGACTTCTGGTAAGCTGATGCTGATTTTTAATCCCGACAATTAAAGTATTAGACTTTGCTGTTCCACTTGTCTGCCCTGTATGGAATTCAGAAGCAAATTTTGTGAATTCATCTTGTGTCTGTGCATCCAGATCTGTCCGGTCAACGACCATAATCGTACGATCTACACCTGTTGCATTCTGTGCCAATAGTTTAGTTGCTACAAAGCTTGTTATGGTTTTCCCCGAACCAGTCGCATGCCAAATAAAGCCTCCTTTATGTTCAGCTGCTTTTTTTCGGATTTCTTTTATCGCATGAATTTGGTAAGGTCGTAAAACCATCAAAAATTTCTGACTCTTTTGGTCATCAACCAAAACAGTATACTGGCTAATAAGTTCATGGGCAGCAGGTATTCTTAGTACTTGACGCGTAAAATCAAAAAGATTATCTACTGCCACATTCTCTGCCGTCCTCCAGTTAAACAGAAATTTTTCCATACGTCTGTATGCTTGGACTGTATTTCCACTTGGTCGAGCAAAATACTTTGTTTGTACTTTATTTGAAACAATAAAAATCTGTGTTGTCGCATAGATACCATCAAAAAAGCCATCTAAGGCATAGCGTTCTATTTGACGATAAGCTTGCATATAGCCATCTTTTGCAGACTCATTTTTTAGCTCAACATGAATAATTGGCAAGCCATTGATTAACAAAGTAACATCTCCTCGAGTTACTTTATCTGTCGCTGGGACAATTTGATTTACAACCTCGTAAGAAGAAATACCTCCAGCTACATCTTTATTTCTAAAAAATTCTATAACAATTTTAGAGGTATCTTCACGCTCTAAAGAAATTTGAGCAACACCATTTTCTCCTCGTAACCATTGTGAAGCTTGAAAAGGTGTTGCAGTTAAACGGCCAAATTCTACTTTTATCCGTTCAAACTCCACATCCGTTAATGGAGTACCAGCAAGTTGTGCCTGATTTATACGATTGAGATGCTTTCTAAGATTTTGCCATAATGCAGATTCTGTACGAATATCTTCACGATATCGCCACTGATTTTCTGCCTCACTCAAAATATGTATAAACTGATTTTCAATTTCTTTTTCTGCAGTCATAAGTTACTCCTACTTGTTTATCACTTCCTTAATTATAACAAAAAGCACAAATAAACATACTAAGATTAGTAGGTAAACAAGATTCGACGGAATTTTGTTTACCTACTTTTTCTGTATGTTAAAGTAGAAGTGTCTTGTTAAGTCGTAGGGCTTTTTGACGCTAGACGTCGTATAATAAACTGGCAAGACACTTATTTTAGTAGAATCTGTTCAAAGTATGTGGGACACCAGATGTCGAGTATTGAAAATGAGAATACTAAAATAATAGTGTTACACAAGATAAAGTGAGGTAATTTGTATGCGTACAGTATTTGGAATTGATGTGAGTAAGGCTCGTTCTGATGTAGCTATTTTGGTTAACGGTGAGAAAGTTCACGATTATACTATACTTAATGATGCTCTAGGATTTTCTAGACTCTTTCATGATCTTAAGCAAGTGGTCCAGCCTGAAATTATTTTTGAAGCAACTGGAATTTATTCAAGAAGGCTAGAAGCCTTTCTTAAAAACAATAATTTCGCCTACACACGTCTCAACCCACTTGAAGCAAAGAAACAACTGGACAGTTTAAGGCATAGAAAGACGGACAAAATGGACGCTGAGAATTTAGCTCGGACACAATTTGTACTCAACCGAAAAGCAACTTATATTCAGGAAGAAGTCCATGAGCAGCTTCGTGATTTGAGCCGTTTTTATCAAAATTTAACTGAAGATATTGTAAAAAGCAAAAACAGGCTTCATAGAGTTCTCCAAGTAACTTTTCCTGGGATAGAGATGGCTCTCTCTTCACCAACAGGCGAACAATATTGGAACTTTGTCATTTTATTTCCTCACCCTCTATTTATTCTTGAAAAGTCAAGAGACAAGCTGGAAGAGGATATTCGCCAATCAACTTCTAAACGTATTTCACAGAAGCGAGTAGAAGCTTTAGCGAATAAACTTATACATCTTGCGGAGAGTTCTTATCCAGCGGTAAACGAAAACTCGTCAATCGTAGAGCAAGCAACGTACTATGCCAAAGAACTTCTTCGTCTTTCACAAGTAAGAAAGGAAGTTTTAGATACTATGGTTGAGAAAGCTAAGATTTTACCCGAGTATGAAATTCTCCTTTCTATACCAGGTATCGCAGAAACTACTGCGACTTCGATTATTGGTGAATTGGGAGATCTTCGTCGCTTTCGAACGCCTAATCAAATTAATGCTTTTATCGGTATCGATCTCAGACATTATGAATCAGGGAATTATCTGGCGCAAGAGCACATCACAAAGCGAGGAAATCCTTATGCAAGAAAGATACTTTTCAAAACTGTTCATAATATTTTCTCTGTTAGTCGATTTAAACCCTGTCATATTGCGGATTTTTACCTGAAAAGAAAAAAGCAATCGCCTAACGCTTCTACCAAGCCTTACACAATTGCTTCCATGCATAGGCTCATTAGAACCATGCATTACCTCGTTGTACACAATAAGAGTTACGATTACACTTTAGCCCAAAGTCAATAACTCCATTGCGCAACATTATTTTAACACCTTATTTTAAATAATGGGGAGATAAGGTTATTTTGTTGTACAGTTTTTTCAAAAAACAAATATTCACTTCCCATCAAAATGAATAATCTTTAAAGTGTTTTTACTCTAAACACACACTATACTTGACAAATGGTAGAAAAAGCCCTCAAAGAAAGAACTTCGATACTGTCAATAATTTTGTGTAAACACTCTAGTAGAGTTACGGAGTTTTAATCAAATAAGCTTTCAAGTGTGTCAGAACATTGGCCAAACCCATTACGAATTCGTTGACTTTGCTTGAAATTATAATCTTCAAACAGAGTAACTAAATAACGTTCCGTAGCCTCCTCATTAGGGAAAAGAACCTTCTTTTTCGTTTGACGTTTAATTTTTTTGTTAAGAGACTCAATGAGGTTTGTCGAATAAATGCTATGCCAAATTTGGTAGGGAAACGGATAAAAAGCTTGAATTGTCAAGTTAAGTGCACCCCCTCATCGAAAAAGATTTCATAAGGTGTCTTCTAGCCTAAGACTTTTTTAGGTCTTAGATTAAGTTTCTCAATATATTTATGAATGATTTCTATAGGAATTTCATCCATTGATTGCGTTTTAGGTAAATATTCTCTAATTAATCCATTGGTATTTTCATTTGTCCCTCTCTGCCATGGTGCATGAGGATCTGGAAAATAAAATGGAATATGGAGTTGCTCAGTCACTTCTGAATGCTTAGAAAATTCCTTACCTCTATCTGGAGTAATTGTCTTCACTCTAGTTTCTTCAATCGTTTGGAAAAGTTCAATTATTTTATTTTAAACGAGTTCTGATAATTTTTTATCAATTTTCCCAGCAAGTAAATAACGAGACTTTCGATCCGTAAGAGTGACTAAACAGGATCCTCCAGATTTTCCAGTACCGTATCCGCTTCCCAACGTCCAATTTCTAGGCGTTGATTTGCGCTTTCGGGACGTTCATGAATTGTATGGGAAATAGGAATTTTTTCTCTCTTTTCCTGGTACCCTTTAGAATGCCTTGTTTTGCCTTTATGACGCAGGGAACGAATTAACCCACGCTTGCCATGATTTAATCTTTCAAGCTCAAATACGCCATTATAAATTGTTCTATAAATGGTCGTGGAGCTGACTTTTATTTCCGATTTTTCATGTTTTAAGCGTGCAGATATTTGTTCTGGCGACCATTGTAAATCAACGAAGAGATGGCGAACAGTTTTCCAGGCTTGAAGATGAGAGAAGATTGATTTTCGACCACATTGACTCTTTCGTTTTTGATACTTTGATTGCGCAATAATAGGGGAATAAGTCTTATCTTTACTATTTCTACGAAGTTCTCTTGAGATAGTTGAGGCACTACGATTCAGTCGACGTGCAATCTCTCGAAGAGAAACATTCTGAGAAGACCATAAAAATATATTTTCTCTCTCGAATATTGTAAGATGAGTATAGGGATTATTCATAATTCTCCAGTCTAATGATGTTCTTGACAAACTTATTATACTGGTTTTTATGGATAATCTTTTTTCTGTTGCACTTAAATTATAAATTCAAGAACAAATTACTTCTACTATTTCTTCTCCAAATTATCTTGCAACTCCTGCCAAATTTGCTCATTTTCTTCCAAAGAATATGAGTTAGCGCCGGAAGCTAAAGCATGTCCACCTCCATCGTGCTTTTTAGCAATTTCGTTGATGGGTACGGTTTTTGAACGCATCCGTACACGATAGTGTCCGTCTGCTTGTTCCACAAAAATCGCCCATGATTGTACATCGCGGATACTTCCTGGGGTGCCAACGATACTTGATGTTTCGGCATCCCGTAAATTGAATTTTTCCAAAACCTCTTTACTTAAAAGCACACGTCCTGCACCATTTTCGGAAATTTCAAGATTTTCGTAAACATATCCTTGCAAACGCGCGACTTTCATATCAAATGAAGTCATTTCTCGCCCTAATGCTGGACGGTCAAAGTCAAACTCTGCAAGCTTACTTGCTAAATAAAGGGTTTGAGCTGAGGTTGCTGGATATAGGAAACGTCCAGTATCACCAACAATTCCCCCATAAAGAAGGCGCGCTGCTTCTTCATTCAAAGCTAAATCATGGTTCAATGCAAAATCTGTAATAATCTCGGAAGCCGAACTGCGATCTGGCTCAACCAGACGTAAATCTCCGTAAGCATCATCATTTGGATGGTGGTCTATTTTAATGACATAGTCTGCTTGCATCCATCTGTCATCATCAATCCGTGGTGTATTTGCTGTATCACAGACGATACTAAGGTATCTTATCCCCGACTCCAGCTCCACCTGATCCATCTCGGCCAAATAAGTAAGTGTTGGTTCATCATAACCCACAGCATAAATTTTCTTTTCTGGGAAATTTGCTCTTAAAATAGCACGCAAACCGCACTGAGAGCCTAGCGCATCTGGATCTGGATTTTTATGACGATGAATGAGAATCGTGTCGTATTCTTTGATTTTTGTAAGTATTTCTTTCATTATTTTTTCCTTATGTAATTTGTAGATTCACAACTGCTTTGGCGATGATATTGTTGACATAATAAATTTCAATATCTATAACCGCGCCTAAACGGGTCTCGTTGATGACTTTGGGATAAATTTCCAATAGATTATCAATCGCGACCGTGCCCATCACGTTGAGATTCATTGACTCTAGGATAACATTTCTGCGTCGTCTTTTGTCAAGTGTTCTTTGAACGACGATTGCGACAATCTCACTCAGAGCAGCACTTGAAATATTTCCGACATTATTGACCATGAGCGGTTCAACCATCACAGTATATGCAGAGCCTTTTTCACTGATCTTACTGGACATGTCTTCACTAAAGGTATGTGTCACTTGGCTTTCTTCTTGGCTTCTTTGAAGACTTTCTAGCACTTCAGACTTGGTCACCACACCAGCATAGGTGTAATCCTTATTAACGATTGGCATGATGTCATAACCTTCATGAATCATCTTTTGTGAAATGCTCGCCACCGTCATTTTTTGCTTGGCAACAGCGGGATAGTTCATCAGCTTGTTAATTTGCGTATCTAGACTTTTATGAGCAATATCGCGCATACTGACAACGCCAACAACTACACGATAAGGATTAACTACCACAAAACGGCTTAAATTGGTCCGTTTCATCAACTCCATAAAGTCTTTTACCGTATCTTCTTCACGTAATGCAGGGCGATGATCGTGGGAAATTTCAGCTACTGTGATGATATCTTTTTTTATTAATTCATTTGCTAAAGCATGACTGATACGATTTGCAACTGTAAAGGTGTCGTAAGTCGCGCGCATAAGCGGAATCCCCATCTCATTTGCATAATCAATAACATCCTGTTCAACATCGAAACCACCTGTAACAAGCACAGCACTTTGACCATGCAGAGCCATACTCTGAATGTCTTTACGGTCACCGACAATCATCAAACTGTTTTTCATCAAAAACTTTTTCACACTTTCCGGCTGCATGGCACCGATGGAAAAACGACTAAATTCAACCTCAAGTCCAGCATGTCCACCCAAGATTTCAGCACTGGCAATTTCAGCAATTTTTCCGAAAGTCAACTTATGGTTACGTTTTTGTCCTTTCACCGATACTCGAACAGTACCTGAGCGGTCATTTACAGCAACTAAACCACGATTTTCTGCTTCTTTAATGGCACGATAAGCTGTGCCATCTGCCACTTTTAAACGATTAGCGATACTACGGACACTGACTTGCTTACCAATGTCAAGTTTTTCTATATAATTAAGAATTTCTTCGTGTTTAGACATGAGATACTCCTAAGACTTGATTTCCTTTTTTAATAGCAAACTCCTCGAATTCAGAGATGCGTCCTTTATTGTATTGTGTGCTACCTTTAAAACGGCCAATTCGCTTATAGCCTACTTTTTGAGCCACCTGTATCGAGCTGAGATTTTCCCGATCACAATTGAGCACAAGTTGCTTCAACCCAATCTCTTTAAGACAAACTTGGGTTACAGAAGCGAGCGCTTCAGTCATCAGACCTTGATTCCAATATTTTTTGTGAAGCACATAGGACAACTCTGCTGTACCTTTTTGCTCAACCAGCTTTGAAAACTGGATCAAACCAATCATTTTTTGCTCTGATTTTAGTTCGATTGCCCATTTACCTAAGGGCTCTTTCATGAAATAATTGGCTATGACAAAGCTGGTATGTGCAAGATTTGGATGAGGATTAAAGACAAATCGAAGATTGCTTGAATCAGAGCTATATTCAAACATATCGGCTGCATCAGACATGACAAAAGGGCGAAGCCACAGCCTGTTGGTTTCAATCTTTTGGTGTTCCGCAAGTTTTACATTGATATTCATTATCACTGTTCCAGATTCTTTTTTTTAATAAGCCTATTATATCACGTTACTTCTGCTATCTGTGATATAATTTCATTACTATGAACTATAGACGGATAAATCTCAAATTAGAGCACCCGCTTGCCTTTTGGTCTGCTTTCCCTGACCCTAGTGAGCGTTTTTTTTGGTACGATAGCCAAAAGCAAGCGTTGATTATTGCCAGTCAACGCTTGCAAGCTGTGCAAGAACAAGATATCGGAAACTATCCTTACGTTTTTTACAGCCAGAGTTTTTTTGATGAAGTAAATGATGAGCTTTGGCAAGATTTCGGAAACGAGATTGTCGCTTTTAAGCATTACTTTGTACAAACACCTACAGAGTCTTATGTTTTGTCCTGTGATTCTCTCCCAGAAATTACGGACGAAAAGGGAAGTAAACTGTCCAACAGCTATACAGAAGAAGCTTCGGATTATCAAGAATGGCAAAGCCTTTACCAAAAGTTACAGGAAAATATTGCGCAGGGCAAAACAATCAAAATCGTAGCTTCTCGTCAAATTAAATTTACGAGTGAGCAGACTTTTAAGATTGAGCCTATCCTTGAGCGGTTGATAGAAAATAACCCTTCAGCTTTTATTTTTGCTTATCATAAAGCTGGTAAAACATTTCTTGGTGCTTCACCTGAAATTTTGGTCCAGAAAGAAGGTAATCATATTCTGAGCTATGCTTTAGCTGGAACCTTTCCACGGTCTCTCGCTCAGGGCGATACCCGCTTACTTAAAGACCCTAAAAATCTTCATGAACACCAGATTGTTGTCCAAAAGATTAAGAACAAGATGTTGGAGAAATCACCCCAAGTTCAGATAGGAGAAACGGGGATAATAGCTCTGAAGAATGTGTATCATCTTCGAACACTCTTATCGACGATTGACACCTCCAATTCTCTAATCGACTGGGCCAAGCACCTTCATCCTACACCCGCACTGGGTGGACAGCCTAGTAAAGCGGCACTGGATTTCCTCCGTGTCAATGAAAAACACGAACGCGGACTTTATGCGGCACCTTTAGGGTTGATCGATGCGCAGGGAGATGGAACCCTCATTGTTGCTATTCGTTCCGCACTATTTGATGGTAAAACCTGCTACGCTTATGCCGGTTGCGGCATTGTTGCCGCTTCAGACTGTCAAGACGAATTTGATGAAACAAAGATAAAATTAAAAACAATACTCGAGGCACTTTAAAAATGAACAATGAATATTTAGCACCACTTGTTGATGAATTTTTCAATCTAGGCGTACGTGAAGCTGTATTTAGCCCGGGGTCACGTTCAACTGCTCTTGCCATGCTTTTTGAAGAGTACGGCAAATATGACACTTATGTCAACATTGATGAACGCTCAGCTGCCTTTTTTGCCCTTGGTATAGCGAAAGCTCACCAACGTCCAGTGGTTCTTATCTGTACTTCTGGTTCTGCTGCTGCTCACTATCTCCCCGCCATTACTGAAGCGAAACACAGTCGTGTCCCTCTCATTATTTTGACCGCGGATCGGCCCAATGACTTGCAATTTGTGGGCGCTGCACAAACCGTGAATCAGGCGGATTACTTTGGTAAATTTGTTAACCATTATGAAGAGTTAAGTCATCCCAATGCTCATAATTTCTGGACTTATCCCCGTAAGGTCGCACAACGTGCCTATATGGCATCTACTCATACTCCTGCTGCTGCCGTGCAAATCAATGTGCCTATCAGTGAGCCTTTGATTCCAGAACTGAACCCAGAACATTACCAAAAAAGCCGCGCGCCTTTCTCTCTCAGTCAAGGGAAAATGCAGCCGCAGTTTGTTCCTGGATTAAGTGGCAATGTGCTCATTCTCGCAGGACCCGATAGTAACTCGGATTATCAAAAAGCACTTTTAGACCTTTCAGAAAAGATTCAGGCACCTATTTTAGCGGATCCTTTGTCTAATTTGCGTAATTTTAGTCATCCCAATATTATTGATGCTTATGACGCTTTTCTCACACAGCCAGAAATCCTCAGCACACTTAAAGTTGACTGTTTCCTTCAGTTTGGTCAAATCCCTGTATCGAAACGCGTTTTACAATTAATTGCTCACAATTCTCAGGCAGAGTATATCCAAGTCGATCCGGCGCTTGAATACCGCAACCCGAGTCAAACTACGACACAGGTTATCCAAGCTGATGTGGCACTTTTTTGCGCAGCAGTTCAACCTTCAACTGCTGGTAAAACAGCACTCAAGCAGTGGCAAAACTATCAGCATATCATGCGCCAAAAACTCGATACAGTTAAAGATGAAACTGCACCTTTTGAAGGGCGTTATGTTCAAAGTCTGCAAAACATGCTCCCTGAGCATGCACAACTTCTTATTTCTAACTCAATGGCCATACGCGATGTGGATTACTTTTGGCGCAGTCGCCAAGCCAATGTTCGTCTTTTAGGGAATCGTGGCACGAATGGTATTGACGGACAAGAATCAACTGCCTTAGGTATAGCTACAGGCGGACAGCCAACGGTCCTCTTGACCGGTGATCTCTCCATGCTTCACGATATCAATGGCTTAATCGTAGGTAAAACGCATCAGCTCAACTTAACCATCGTCCTTTTCAACAATGATGGTGGCGGAATTTTCCACCATCTGGCACAAAAGGGGCAACCGCATTTTGACTATCTGTTCTCAACGCCACACGGTTTGGATTTTGGTGGTTTATCGCAGTTGGTGGGCTTGGATTATCATCTCGTGGAAGATTATCAAGACTTTGAAAAACAATTCAGTCAAAGCTTTGCTCAAAAAGGTATTCATCTGTTGGAAATTAAAACGGACAAGGACGTGAGCTTAGACTTGCACAAAAAATATACGACTTATGCTATTTGAAGATAAATATATCCAGATTGATTCACTTCACTTTCATGTCAGGATACATGGTCAAGGCGAGCCACTTTTAGCCTTACATGGTTTTAGTCAGTCTGCTGTGACTTGGGAAAATTTAGATATACCTGGCTACCAAATCTTTGCTTTAGACCTTGTGGGACATGGAAAGTCTAGCAAACCGGAACAACTTGAGCCTTACACTTTGGAAAGCATTTGTGAACAGCTTAGGCAAATCGTACAAAGCCTCTTTCAAGAAAAAAGCTATAGCTTACTGGGTTATTCCATGGGCGGTCGGATTGCACTGCAATTTGCACTCAACTTTCCTGAGCAGCTCATTGAACAACTCATTATCGAATCCGCTGCCCCTGGCATAGCTGACATTAAACAACGTGAAAAACGTCTACAAGCTGATCTTCGCTTGGCTGAACACATCGAGGAAAATGGTGCTGTCTGGTTCGCCAATTATTGGGGGGCACTCCCAATCTTCCAAAGTCAGCAAAACCTTCCTCAGGAAGAGCAACATAAAATCTGGTCCAGCCGCGCACAAAATGCGCCTCATGCTCTGGCCCAAACTTTACGTGCTACAGGGCAAGGAAAGCTTCCAGACATCTCAGAGAAACTCCAAGATTTAAAGCTGCCACTCCTTTATATCACCGGTGCTCTGGATCAAAAATATAAACAAATTGCTGAACAAATCGGTACTTATTCAAAATCGCAAAGCCTGATTGTGGAAGACGCAGGGCATAATGTGCATCTTGAACTGCCGCAGCATTTTAATTTAATCTTAAAGACACATTTGCATGACTCAGCCATGCTATAATGAATAAATAAACAAAAAAAGGAGACAAACTATGTCAAAATATAACTGGCTTGCTTTAGACCGCAAGTACGAAGATGTCATTTACGAAACTTATAACGGTATTGCAAAAATTACGATCAATCGTCCTGAAGTACGTAATGCATTTCGCCCTAAAACAGTGGTGGAACTTATTGATGCCTTTACTGTAGCGCGTGACGACACTTCGATTGGTGTCATTGTTTTGACAGGTGCTAATCACGGCCAAGGTGAAGATAAGGAAGCTTTCTGTTCTGGCGGCGACCAAAAAGTACGTGGAGACGGTGGTTATGTTGGTGAAGATCAAATTCCTCGTCTTAACGTTTTAGACTTGCAACATCTGATCCGTATCACACCAAAACCTGTTATTGCGATGGTCAACGGTTTTGCTATCGGTGGTGGACACGTTCTCCACATCGTTTGTGATTTAACGATTGCTTCTGAAAATGCTAAGTTTGGTCAAACAGGACCACGTGTGGGTTCTTTTGATGCCGGTTATGGTGCAGGCCTCTTGGCTGCTATGGTTGGCCAAAAGAAAGCACGTGAAATCTGGTTCCTCTGCCGTCAATACACTGCGCAAGAAGCAATGGATATGGGCATGGTAAACACTGTGGTACCTTTTGATCAACTTGAAGAGGAAACAGTTAAATGGGCCGAAGAAATGCTTGCCTTGTCACCAATGGCACTTCGTATGCTTAAAGGCTCAATGAATGCGGCAACTGATGGACTTGCTGGCTTGCAACAATTTGCTGGTGATGCAACGCTCATGTACTACCTCAGTGACGAAGCCAAGGAAGGGCGCGATGCTTTCAAAGAAAAACGCAAACCTGACTTTGACCAATTCCCTAAATTCCCATAAGCCATGAAATGGTTAAAAGAACAGGCTGAAAAATCGCCAAATAAACTTTTCTTAAATCAGCTGACTTTTAAAGAAGTCTACGATAAAACTGTTCAGACAGCCCAACATTTAAACAAAGAAACAGCTAGGCACAACCGCCTAGCTCTTCTTTCAGAAAATTCGCCAGAAATGGCCATTGTGCTCTTTGCGCTATTGGCTTTGGACAAGGAAGTCCTCCTGCTCAATACGCATCTTACAGCCAATGAAATCCAAGAGCAACTGACTGAACTCGATGTGGAACTGCTGATTGCTTCGGATCAGCAAACCTACCCAGCAGACTTGTCTTTTTCTGACATCCATTCTTTAGAAACCCGTACAGCTGTGCTCAATTGGCAGCCAGCGCCAGAGAAAATTGCTGTGATTATGAACACCAGTGCAACAACTGGAAAGTTCAAATCTGTGCCTATCACATGGAAAATGCTTGGGGCACATGTGGCTGCTTCTGCAGCAACCATGGGCGTCCTTCCCGAGGACAACTGGCTTGTGGTCCTCCCCATGTTTCATGTCAGTGGTCTCTCCATTATCATGCGCAGTCTCTACAATGCCACTCAGGCCACCATACGTGCTTCTTTCGATGAGGAAGAGTTGATCAAACTGATGAATAACAGCTCGGTAAATATGGTTTCCATGGTACCGACCATGCTTAAACGTGTTCATGATAAAATTGCTGCCGAAAGTTTACGTGTCCTCTTATTAGGGGGCGAATTTATTCCGCAACCTTTGATACAGGCATGTTTTGCACAAGGCTTACCTGTATACAAGACTTACGGGATGACTGAAACTTTTTCCCAATCTGTCACCTTCAACATTTTGGAACATCCGGACAAGCTAACTTCTGTCGGTCAAGCACTTCCTGGCGTAGAGATTGAAATTTTAAATCCTGATGCCACTCAGGCGGGCGAAATACATCTAAAATCGCCAATGCTCATGAAAGGCTATCTTAATCAAGAGGATGTTCAACTTTTCAACACAGGTGATATTGGCTATCTTGATGAAGACAACTTCCTTTACATTCTCAATCGCCGTAAAGACATCATCATCTCAGGCGGGGAAAATATTTATCCCAAAGAGATTGAGGACTTACTCTATAGCTTAGAGGGTGTTGTCGAATGTGCGCTTGTCCCACAAGAAGATGAAACTTGGGGGCAAGTGCCACTTCTTTTCTACGCAGGTAGGCCTGATGCCCAAGAAATTACAAACTTTTTGAGCCAGCGTCTGGCCAAGTATAAACTTCCGCGCCAGATTATCAAAATGAACGCCCTCCCCAAAAATGCCTCAGGCAAAATTCTTAGGAAAAATTTAAAAAATGAAGCTTAAATCGATCAGTTTGAATCACGTCCAACTCCCGATGAAGTTTAACTTCAAGACAGCCAAAGGTGAGCTGAAACTGCGTGACACCATCATTATCATTGCTGAAGACGAAAACGGCCAGCGTGGATATGGCGAATGCGTAAGCTTTACTACACCTTTCTACACGCAAGAAACTTTTGAAAGCTCATGGGACTCCTTAGTGCAGACTTACATTCCAAAAGTAATGACAACACACTTTACACATCCCTTTGACATTCACCAATTTTTTGAGCAGCCCTTGCCGATGGCAATGGCAGGTTTGGAAAATGCCTTGGTGGACCTTTATTACAAATCCAAGGATGAAAATACAATCGCTGCCCTTTTTCCTGAGCCCTTAACAGACACTTTATCCCGTGGTGCCGTCTTGGGAGATGTTCCTTTTGAACAGCTTCCTAGAAAAATCGATGAATTAGTCGCTCAAGGTGTGGAAAGAATAAAGCTAAAAATTAAACCCGCAGATGGTTTTGAGCGCGTCCAATACGCCGTGAAGCATTATCCTCACCTCCAATGGGTTGTTGATGCCAACCGTTCTTATACGCTTGAAAATATTGAAGCATTGACAAAGCTCGATCAATTTGGACTTGTCTGCATTGAGGAACCTTTTGCTACCGATAATCTTGAAGACTATAAAAACATTCTTCCGCAGCTTTCAACACCTCTCTGTTTTGACGAAAATGTCCAAAGTTGGAGTGATTTACAGGCCCTTTCTCAACTTAAGGGAAAGACCATGCTCAATATCAAAATTGGCCGCTTAGGTGGACTTTATCAAACAAAAGAAGCCATCGCCTTTTGCCGGAAAAATAACATCTCTTTCTGGACTGGCAGCATGGTCGAAAGTGGTATTTCCAAGATATTGCATACACAACTGGCCACTTTAAGCGACAATGCCATGCCCGGGGATTTATCAGATTCGTCCTATTATTTTCATGAAGATTTGATTGTACCAGAAATTAAATTTATTGAAGGCAAGATGAAGAGACCACGTGGCAAGGGCTTGGGTGTGGCTATCAATCAGACAGCACTTGAGCATTACACTGTGAAAAAGGAGATTTTTACATGACTTTGATTGAACAACTGGGTATTCAACAGCTAACTTTAACCCCAACAGGTTTTACTGCTCAAATGCCTTTAGAAGCCTTTCACGCGCAACCTCAAGGTTTCTTAAATGGTGGCGCAACGCTGGCCTTTGCTGAGGTTGCGGCTGGTATGGCAAGTAATCTCTTGCTTGACGATAAACATTTTGCTGTCGGCCAAGCGGTTAATGGCAATCATCTGAACCCAACTAAAGCAGCTGGAATGCTCTTTGCGCAGGGACTTCTTCTGCACAAAGGTGGGCGCACCCATGTTTGGGAGATGAAGTTTACAGATGCGCAAGAGATTTTAGTGGCACAAGTCACCGTAACGAACGCTATTGTGGAAAAAAGATATGGATAAAGACAACTTAGTATTTACAGAATTGGTGGATATAAATGAAGCCGAACTTGCGGATATCAATCAATTGATTATTGACACTTGGGCTTATCAAGAGTGGAATAAACAAGAACATGTCTTGCCTATGGCTGACTTTTTTCTTGAAACAATCCTCTTGACCTCCACAAAGGTTTTTGTCGCTAAAGATAAAGGAAAAATTATCGGTATCGTCGCTGCTGCTCTCACTCCTGATCTGCTTCCTAAAAGTCGGATAAGGTACCGCCAACTTGAAGCTCTGAGTTTAATCATCAACCAAGGGAAACCCGAAACCGTTTTTGACTTTTACTTGGAAACCATGAAGCTCAATGAGGAACTCATACAGCAAAACAAGCAAACATTTGATGCTGCCTTAAACCTTTTAATCTTAAATGAGCACTATAAAGGCTTAGGTCTTGGCAGCAAGCTCTATCAACTTTTCCTTGATTACTTGAAGGAAAATAAGGCAAAAACCTTCTTCCTCCTGACAGACAGCTATTCAAATTATCCTTTTTACGAGAAAAAAGGCTTAAAAAGAATCGCATCACGGCGCTTCTCCTGGAGTAATAATGCGGAAGTTTCCGAGGAGGATGTTGAGGAATATTATGTTTATGCGGGGCGAGTGAGTTGATCCGTTTGATAATCTTATTAGTAAAAGTTATAATAATATATTCTTCTTAAGTTTTAGGTATTCTAGTACGTTGTATTAGTCAAGATAAGAAATTATATTTTGAGTCAAATTGTTTCACTGTATCAATGTGCATCATATTGACTTGAAAATAGCACTTCTAATTTAATATTTGGATAAACTAAAGAGTACCGTATTTTATTTCAAGCGTTGATATTAAATAATATAATTTCTCTATTATAATATTATAAAACAGAAAGAGACTCATTCTAAGATACATTAAAACTCATATAATATTATATGAGTTTTAATGTACTTTTTTCAAAAAATTAATAAAAATCATTTCATAAGTTGTCAAAATTTTGATTCGTTTACGGTCTATAGAATATTTTGAGATACAATTATAGAGAGAATTAAACTTTATTTTCAATGTTCTAACTCAAAAATTTTTAGTAGCTCAACAGATGAAGGGCTATTATCATAGTTTGTATCCATAATATCAGACATAAAATCCCACCATTTTTGATTTACTACTGTTTTTGAAGTTTTCAACCATCTCTCTTCATCCTCAATTTCTAAATAAGCATATAATGCACAAGTAAAGGGGTCAAGAAAAATTGAATAAGAAATTACGCCGTGAACTTTTAACATCTCGACCATCTCCGGCCAAATTTCATCATGCCTCTTTTGATATTCTTTTTCACATCCTTTTAAAAGTTGCATCTTTACTGCTTTTTTATCATTCTATTCCTCTTAAATATCTAAATACCCTTCATGTGGGGTTACACCAAAAGCATCTGCAAGACGTTGAAGATTTTCATCTTCTAGAGTCTGTCTAACTCCTCCCTGTGCTTGAACATAGGTGTAGACTTGTGCAGCCTTTTCTGCCGTTTCAATCAAGCCAAATGTCTCATCCATATCACGGCCTGCTCCATAGATACCGTGTTGTGGCCAGACTACTAGACGTGTTTCTTTCATTTTACTTGCTGTTGCTTCACCAATTTCATTTGATCCTGGGATAAGCCATGGGATAATGGATAGCCCTTCAGGAAAAACAACTAGACATTCTGTACACATCTGCCATAAAGTTCTTGTAAAAGTACGTTCATTCAGTTCATGTGTAAATGTCATTGCCAAAAGATGCGTCGCATGATTGTGCATGATAATCCGGTTTTCAGGGTCAACTTCTAGCCGTGCAATATGACTCATGAAATGGCTAGGTAACTCGCTTGTAGGAAGAGCATCATTCTCGAGTCCCCAGAGTAATTCTACTGTATTACCTGAGTCAGATATACGGATAATTCCCATATTTTCTGCAGGAAAGTCTTGAATATTTTTAAAATATTTTCCAGATCCTGTCACGGCAAAATAACGACCCGCTAATTTGCTAGCATCAAACTTTATCGGAATTTCACGTATCACTTGTGCTACGTCTAGAAAAGGGGTAATCCAATCCTCATCTAGCAAGTAAGAAATATTCCCACCATTACGTTCATCCCAACCTAATCGATAAAGATTCGCACTTGTTTTCATTACTTCTTGCACAAAAGGTGCTGTTAAAATGTCTAACTTTTTCACTTTTCTCTCCTATTATTTACGTTCCATCAAGACTTCTTCTTCGTAATTGCGAACCTCTTCTAACCAGTCTAAACCAACAGGTACACCATTTTGCTCACAGAAGTAATTCCAGACATCGGCATAAGGAAAATCTTTCAACTCTTCTGTGTAGGCCATACGTTTAGTAAAATCAAATTCAAGCTCCATCTCTTTCAAATCTTGAATGGGTTCAAGCATATCCTTTCGATGAGTGACGGCGTAAGTTTTGATGAAGCTACAAACACTCTAAGCATTGACTTTTCGGGCAGTGCGGGGAGTACTAAACAAATTGTTGTGGAGTGATTTTCGTTAATTGGTGCCCTCTTCCTTAATTTATATAACTCCCTAACCTACCTTCAAATAAAAAAGCATCAGAAATTTCTGATGTCTTTTTATTTTATATTACTTTTTTCCTTATTTTTTAACATAAATTTTCTTACAAATACGAAAATCAATGCGAGGATAATGAAAAACAAACCAACTAGAGCTGTCTTTGTAACTTTTTCTCCAGCATTTGGCAAATGCTTCGAATCTCTCTTCGTATCTTCATTTGAAGTTGAGTTTGTTATCTCTGATGAAGATCCTGTTGTAGTTGAGGACTCTGTCGTTGGGGGTTCTGTGGTTGTTGGAGGTTCTGTGGTTGTTCCAATAAATGTATTCTTTATTGTGAATTTATTTCCATTTTGAGTAACTGTACTTTGAAACTCATCTGGTACTTTTATTTCTTCAACTTGGTAAGTAAAGTCATCACCGTTATTATTATACAACGGTAAGTCAACATTTTGAGCATTAACCTCTAAAGTTTTATATTCTTGCTTAAAGCCTTCTTCCTTTGTGAGTTTAATGATATCACTTGATGTCCATGTCTCAGAAGTTACCTGTTGACGTGTAACAATAAATTCTATAGAATCAGGTGTTTGATTTTTATCTATATTTTCCCAAACTTTTTCAACATCTAAAGAAATCTTTGGTGCTTTTATTGATGGTATCGGAAAATCTAATTCCTCGCCTGATTTGTTAGGATCTAAAGTCGTTCTCCCGTTACACAGATACCAGCTATCTCCCTTAAAATCAGAATTTTCGGTATCAATACGTACCTGATAGCTCAAAGTAATACGTTCATCGCTTCCAAGTGCAATTGAAGAAACTGAAATTGTTTGATTTGCTTCTGTAACTTTTATATCCTGAACCAAATCTGGTGCTTCTTGCCATACACCGCTACTATCTTTACGCCAGCCTTGTAGTTTGTAATTTTGTTCTGTGAAATTTCCTGAACCCTGTAGGAGGATACCTTCCCCCATCGGATCTGTAATCGTTCCATTAGGGATAGTTTTTAAAATATTATTTTGCAAGTTCTTAAAGACCTCTGCTAATCCTTCTAGATTTTCATCAATTGTATAATATCCTGAAGGATTAGAGGAAATATTTTTCGCTATATACTCTCCTCTTCCAGAAGGTGCTACGCCGACTGAATAACAAATTACCCCACTCTTTTTAAGCTTCATCACACTTCCCAAAGTGTCATCATTAATAACATTTTTATTCACTACAATCCCATTTGTATCTGAACCAGCACTTGTGGTGTGGTATAAAGGTGAGTCCGTCTGAAAATCTTCATGATATGTTGAGGTATGGTAGCCATTATAGTCGATAAGTTCTCCATTATTAGGATACTCAACAGCATCTGGAGCAGGAATATAACTGCGGTTAGCACTTCCATCCCCGATATGAACCAACATATGCTCCGCATCTCCACGCCCATCTTCCGTAAACATACGTTCTGCTTCAATAAGCCCTTTTTGAGTAAAGGTTCCAGATTGACTCTTTGCTCCATTAACCAAGAAATCATCTAAATAGTTGGCATCTGTGGAGAATGTTTGTGTGGAGTAAAGATTTCGATTATAACAAACCAATCCTACACGAACATGTCCTTCTTGCAAAACTTCAGCAATACTGGTTAAAAATTGATGCACTGCATTTTGTGTATTTTGGAGTTTTTCGCCAGACATTGTAGATGAAAAGTCGATAACGAAAACCAAGTCTATATCACGTGGCGGATTAATATCATTTCCCTTCACATCAAGGGTGACATCAAATAAACCTTGTTTTTCAGCATTTTCCTTTACGCTTTTTTTAACGTAAGCTTTATTATCGTAATTAACATAACCTTCACTATCAAAAGAAACGCCTGCTACATTACCATAATCATAATTATGTGTATTACCATTTGTAACACCATCTTTAATATATTTTCCTTGTTGGTCGTTCATATAAGGGAAATCTATTGTCTCAGCCTTAGCCAAAACTGCTTCTCCTCCAACAAAAATTAAAATCAAAAATAGTAAAAATAATTTAAATATCTTTTTCACTTTTTGTTTTCCAATCCGTTTATTTAGTAAATATAATAGTTGACTAACAAATTTAAATTTTTCACTTTATAGCAATAATATTTACACTGATGCGCTAATATCATATTAAGTATTAAGCAAAATTAAATCATACTCTATTCAATAGCATTATCTTTTCTTTCTAATAAATTGTAATTTTTCTGACAATCATGTGAAATCCTGTTATTCAAGGCTCTATGAGTCATTTACTTAACAGAAGAAAATTATTTCCAACTATTTTTTTATATTTTGTATAAAAAAAAGCTATGACAACTCCTCCTTTATATTTTTTTAGTTGAATCTTGCTATTATAATTACACTACTTACATTATTATATTCCCGGAAAAACACTTGCTTTATCAATCTTTATTTATATTTCTATACTATATTTCTGGAGTAACTAATATAAAAAAATGGTAAAAAAAAAGAGCACATAAGCTCCATACTTAGTGCTGCTACCGTCAGGTCCTGACACGCTTCGTAAGAAACTTATTGCTCCGAAATTTATTATAACATACTTCTTCTTGTTTTGACAAGCTTTGACTTTATCAAAAAAATTTTATCATTTACTTAAAGATTTCCGCTCCTTATAAACTTCCACAGCACGTTCATAATCTTCTTTCATGGTTGGAAACTGTTTCTTGATAGCATTTGCTCCAATAAAATAAAAGACAATCACCAAAATCAATACAAGGAAATTAATCAAAGAAAGAATAGCTACAAGCATACTATCTTGGGGTTGCGCAATGAGCGTCATCACATAAAAAATTGACAGTACGTTGTACAAATAATAAAGAATGGGTGCTACATGACAGATTTTAGGTGCGTGAATCCGTACATAACCAATATGGGTAATAATAGCAAACACAACAAGAATTACTCCTGCTGCATTGATCGTAAATCCAAGGAAGACAGCGATAAAAAGTACAATCAATCCAATAGGAATACTGATACTATTGAGCCAGGCGCGGTAAGGTGCTGTTTCTTCTTTGTAGCGCTGCTTGGGAGTTTTTTCGGCGTCCATGAGTTATCCTCGTTTTTCTATTTTATCCTTTGTCTATGGTAACAAAAACTTACAGAAATTTCCTATAAAAAAGAACAGTTACAGCTGCTCTTTTTTTTCTTTATTTCTCTTTCTCCGATGTTGGAAAAAATCTTTCATGATGTCGGCGCACTCAGCTTCTAAAATGCCACTTTCTAAAGTGACACGATGATTGAGCCGTTTATCTTCTAAGATTTGATACAAACTTACCGCTGCTCCAAACTTGGGATTTGTTGCACCAAAGTATACTTGTGGAATGCGAGCTAAACCAATGGCTCCAGCACACATAACACAAGGTTCAATAGTAACAAATAAAGCACAGTCTAATAAACGCCAGTTCCCCACAGCTTCATTAGCAGCTTCAATGGCGCAAATTTCTGCATGGTGCGTAGCACGGCCATCAAGTTCTCGGCGGTTAAAACCGCGGCCAATTACTTCACCATCGTGTACAATGACCACGCCGATGGGGACTTCTTCATTTTCTGCTGCCTTTTGGGCTTCAAGCAGTGCTTGCTGCATGAAATACTCTTTTTCTTGCTGACTAAACTCCATTATACCGTCCATTTCATATGGGGTTGAGCCAAGTCAACTGGTATATTTCCTGCTGCTTCTTGCGCTTCCTCACGTAATACTTGTAAATCACCAACTTGTGGCAGATGTGTGAGGACTAGTTTTTTCACATTGGCTTGTGCTGCAATTTCTCCTGCTTCTACACTGGACAAGTGGTTCGGCATTTTGACCTTATCCTTGAAGAAATAAACGTCAGCCAGCAAGATATCCGCATCTTTGGAAAAATCAACAAGTTCTGCAAAATATCCCGTATCTCCTGTATAAATTAAAACCTGTCCTGTCGCTCTCTCAACAATACGCATCGCGTAGCAAATAACAGGATGCACTGTTTTTAAGAACTGAATATCAAAGGGTCCAACAGATGTGCCGTTTTCGACATCATAAGCAATTCCCTCACTGACATTTTCCAAAGATAATTTTGAAAATTCGTATTCATTTTCCTGATGGCCATAAATTGGCAAAATTTGTGGTTTCACTGTTTGCAGCTGACGATATTGACGCAAAGCGCCTAAGTCTGCTATGTGGTCTTCGTGGTAGTGGCTCAAGATGATTGCATCCAAATCATTGGGTGAAAGCTCATGCTCAAGTTCCGTCACGGCACGTGATCCAGCATCCAATAAAAGGTTAAATCCTTCTTCACTTTGTAATAAATAAGAAGTTGTGCCTGCATCACGTGTGGGATATCCGCCCCATACACCAAGTGCTGTTAATTTCATATTGTCTCCTCTCTTTCAAACCTTAACATAAAGTAAACGATAATTAAAAATGTGCTAGATACCAGTAAGGTCCAGTTGCCAAAGATATCGGCACTATAAGTACCCAAGATAGTCCCTAGGAAGAAGGCACCGACCAGACTAGCAAAGACACGGAAGTTTTGTAAGTAGCGTTGTTCATGTGTCAACGCGTAATTCGTTAAGTTGACCATGGTTGATTTCAAATTTCCGGTCATCATGATACTTCCGTAAGGAAGTCCTCTTGTTTTACTGAAAGTATCGTGCTGAATGGCCATGAAGAATGATAAAAAGCCAACAAAAATGGAAACAGGTAATTTTAAAACCGTGGCATAAAGTAAGGTAAATACGGTCACGCCTGTCCACTGCAATAAGAGCAAATAAATCGTATCCGGCTTATTCTTCTTCCTTAAGTAATAAGAATATATATTTTTAAAAATTACTCCACAAGAAAAGAAAAGAACAGGAATGATAAAATCTGCTACACGTACAAAATTTCCTTTGGCTAAATAAACCGCTGCCTGTATCATGTTCCCCGTTTGCATCCCAATAAAGCGCCCATCAAAGTGGAAAAAGGAAAAAGCATCCATAAATCCAGCGTTCATCGCTAAGAGCGAGGCTACTCTTAGTTTTTCTCTCATTTCAGTGTTCATATTCTTATTATAGCATTCTTAAAACCTTTTGGCACAATTGTGTTTCGTTGATCTTCTATGGGCTACTTTTGTCCCTTTGACCTGTATCAAAAATAATATATAAACAAAATGCACTGTCAAATTCTTTTAACACCTCCTTTTTTTGAAAATATAAAAAAATCGGCTTATAATGAAAGTGCATACATATCTAAAGATATCGAATTTTTAATGAAAATTAAACAAATTAGGGAGAGCTTATGAAAGTTTCAATATTTTCCACTTGTGTGATGGACCTTATGTTTCCACAAGTTGGAATTGCAATGGTTGAAGTACTCGAACGTTTGGGAATTGAAACAGACCTACCTGAACAACAAATTTGCTGTGGACAACCTACTTATAACTCAGGGTTAGCTCAAGAATCCATGCCTACCATCAAAAACCAGATTGATGCTTTTGCATCTTCTGATTATGTGGTTGGTATAGCCGGATCTTGTTCAGGGATGTTCACTGAGTATCCACATATGTTCGATGAAGGCGATCCTTATAAAGAGAAAGCAATTGATTTAGCAGATAAATCCTATGAATTCACTCAATTTCTTTATCGAGTGTTAGGGATTGAAGATCTTGGTGCTACCTTTAATGGCGAGAAGGCAACTTACCATCGTTCTTGTCACATGACCCGCATATTAGGTGAACGAGAAGCTCCTTTTGTCCTATTAGAAAAAGTCAAGGGACTTGAGCTTCTTCCGCTGCCTCATTTAGAAAATTGTTGCGGTTTTGGTGGAACGTTCTCCGTTAAAGCTCCTGAAATCTCCGAAATGATGGTTGCTGAAAAAACAAGAGATATCTTATCAACGGGTGCCGAAATCTTAATTTCTGCTGATTTAGGTTGCTTAATGAATATCGGTGGAAAATTGAATCGTGATGGCAAAAAGGTTAGAGTCATGCACATTGCCGAAATTTTAAACACAAATGTTGATTTAGAAAGAATCGATGCAATCAAAAATCCAGCATTTATAAAATAAATAGGAGGAGAAAATGGGCCTTTCAACAAGTACAAAAACTTTCGCTGAACGTTTAGAAGAGAGTAAAAAAGACCAGTTTGCAAAAGCTGCGGTTGCACAAGCACAAGATGCTCAATGGGACAAACGAGAAGCAGCACGTGATGAACTAGTAAATTGGCAAGAATGGCGTGATATTGCTGAATCAATCCGTCAACATACTTTAAAATATTTACCACACTATTTAACTGAATTTTCGGATAATGTAGTCGCTCGTGGCGGACATGTCTTCTTTGCGGCTGATGCTAAAGAAGCTAATGATTATGTGAAACGTATTATTCTTGAAAAAAATGCTAAAAAGATTGTCAAATCAAAATCAATGGTATCCACTGAAGTAGACATTGATCCAATGCTCGTCTCCCTTGCTGATGATATGGAAATTTTAGAGACGGACTTGGCCGAATTTATATTACAAGTTGCTGACTGGGATGAGCCTTCGCATATTGTTTTTCCAGCTTTGCACAAAAATCGTGATCAGATTCGTGAAATTTTTGCTCAAAAACTTGGATATAAGGGAGACAATGATCCTGTTAATCTTGCACGATGTGCGCGTGATACTATGCGTAAACTTTTCTTGAAGTCGGAAGTAGGCATCACTGGGTGTAACTTTGCCATCGCCAATACTGGCGACATTAATTTATCGACCAATGAAGGAAATGCTGATTTAACGATTTCTATTCCTAAAACACAGATTGTGTTAATGGGAATGGAACGAATCGTTCCCTCTATTAAAGAAGCTGAAATCTTGGATAATATGCTTGCGCGTTCAGCTGTTGGGCAAAAATTAACAACTTATGTCACTTTTGCTGGTCAAAAAGCCGAGGACGAATCTGATGGGCCGGAGGATTTTCATGTTGTGATTATTGATAACGGCCGTTCAAATGCGATTGGAACTGCTTTTGAAGCTGTCTTACAGTGTATCCGCTGCGGTGCTTGCTTAAATGTTTGCCCTGTCTATCGTCAAATTGGAGGTCATGCTTACGGCTCTATTTACCCTGGTCCGATAGGCTCCGTTCTCTCTCCTGTTCTAGGAGGTTATGAACAATATGGAGATTTACCATATGCTTCTACCTTATGCGGAGCTTGTACAGAAACCTGTCCCGTAAAAATCCCTTTGCATGAACTTTTAATTGAACATCGTAAAGTCATGGAAGACGATTTGTCAATGCATCACGACGGTTCTTTTGTCAATTTTGAAATGAATGCGATTGGAAAAGGCACAAGTAGTCCCGCAATATTTGGAATGGCAATGAAGATGGCCCATACTGGTCTCAATATGTTACCCAAAAATAAGGAAGTAAGCGTTGGAGGTTCTTTGTTTAAGTACGGTGCAGTTAGCAAAGCACCTGCTCTAGCCAAAGGTTGGACGGTTGTTCGCGACTTACCTATAGCTCCTCCACATAAAGAACAGTTTCGTCGCTGGTATAAAAAACATAAGGCAGGTAAATAAAAATGGCAGGAACTATTGAAAATCGAACTCAATTTTTAGACACATTGTTAAAAAAACGTGGTGGTGTAGAACTACCATTTGAACCTTATACTCTCATTTCAGACCTGCCTCAAACACATTGGGCAGATTTAAGTAGTAACGAATTACTCAAACTTGCCAAGGAACAAGCACGTCGCGTTTCAGCGAATCTAGTGGAAACAACTTCTTCAGAAATGAATGAGATAATTTACGGTTTAATTGAAAAATCTGGTGGTGGGCAGGTCATGATTCCTTCAACAGATGAGCTGGAAAAGCTAGGTGTTAATATTATTTCGGACCAACTGGTCAAATGGAAAATTGGTAAAGAAAAACGTGAAGAAAATATTAATGCTGCTCAAAATTCGAATGTTGTTGTAGCCGTTCCTAAATTTTTCCTTGCCGAATCAGCCACAATTGTAGTTGAATCAGAAGCTGGTCAAGGGCGTTCTTTGCACTTTTTACCCACTCATTATATTTCTGTGATTCCCCTTAGCCGCATGGTTCCACGCTCTACACAAGCTGCAACTTGGTTGGATGAAAATAAAAAGCCAGGTTCAACGCTGCATTTTATTTCTGGACCATCAAACTCTGGTGATATTGAAATGCAGCTTGTAGTCGGGCTTCACGGTCCTTTGGAAATTAATTACGTTATAGTTAAAGATTTATAAGAGTTGATAAAAATACAAAAAAGCTTACTGACTGACTATGACACCAGTTAGTGAGCTTTTTTATTTCTTTTTATTTTCTCTGTTTTTATATGCGAGATACTCCTCAGGAACTATAATGATTGCTATTATTATTCCGGGTAGAGCACTGTATATCCCCTGAACTAAATCATATAATACGAAAAGGATACAAACGACTAGAATTATTTGTTTTGTTAATTTAAAAATCAAAATAAGTTAATATTCCATTTTATAAAAACAAGGATTACTAATAACAAAATAAAAGAAGCAAATAACCAAATAAAGGTCCATTGTTTTCGACTATATTTGCTATTTCTTGAATCATTGATAACCTTAAATATATCAATAATCCATACACGCATCCAAATCCATGCTACACCAATAAAGAAGGCGATGAGTAATAGAGTTACAATCCAAACTTCAATCATTTATAAATTACCACCATTCCAGCCAGCCATTATTTTTTATTTTATCTCTACTATCTAGCCATTTTGCCACAGTTGTTCCTGGATCAAGTATATTTTTTACTATACTAGAGATAACAGTGTCAATTCCTGACACTTTTTTGATACCGAAAGTAAAAAGAGTAGCAACAACTTTTTTACTGATTGTATTTGCTGCTTTTTTTGCTCCCACTTTTAAGACTAGTGCTTTTACACCTGCTCCTGCAGCCCCACCTGTCACAGCAACCAGTCCTACATTAATAGCACCTGCTAATACTTTTACAGAAATTGTACCATGTTTAGCTGCTAATACATGTTCAGATGTAACTTTATCTAATACACTTTGGTGGTTTTCATTAATTTCTTCAATAAGTCGATCTGTTGCTCCTTGTAAATCTTGATAAACAGAAGAATTAGGATCATACAAATCCATCAATGTCTTTTTATAAGCTTCTCTATCCTCTTGAGTAGGGAGGTCAGCTTTTTCTGCTTCTTGTTGTGCTGCTTCCTCAAAATTTTTCAACTCTTCTGGAGTCATCTGTTGGGTATTAATAATTTCTTCAGGATTATCAATTAGTTTTTGAAGATTTTCATCATCAATTGATGAATCATCATTTAAATCATCTGCGCTTACTGAAGTAGTTACTTTAGTTAAATATTGTACGGCAAAATTTTTCTGGTGAATAATGCTTGGCGCAGTTGCTTCAAATATTAGTATTGATAACAAAGTTATACTGAGAAACTTATACTTTTTTTCACTTAATACCTCTTCCTTAAAATAAACTTATTTTTTTAAATTGTATTATATTCTGACTATTATGTCAATTATTATCTTATGCAAGATTATATTTTTTCTAGTGTTCAGAAAATGACCATTTTATGGACACTCAAATATTGAAAAAATATAGCTCATTTTATATCTAATTATTTGATAGTGGTCCAATTTGACATTAGTCCAAAAAGTGGGCGATAATTCACTTAAAAATTTATCATTTTTTCGTTCAGTAAAACCAAAAAAGAGAGTGGCATATGCCACTCTCAAAATTATAATTCAGTTCATTTTAGCAAACGCAACTAACGACCCCTGGTCACAGGATTCAAATCCATTCTTTTCATAAAAATGTCTAACATCAGATGCTTCTTCAGTTAAAAGAACTTTTTGTCGAACATTATTATATTTAATTAACATTTGTTGCAATAATTCACTTGCAATACCCTTATTCTGATAAGCATTCAAAATAAGTATATCTTGTATATACATAATCGTTAATCCGTCTCCAACAACTCTAATAAGTCCTACTAACTTATCATTATCCCAAGCAGCTATAACATCTAACGATTGTAATACAGCTTGTTTTAATACTTTCAAATCTTGAGTATACGCAAACCAACCAACATCGTTATATAAATTTTCTAATTGCTTAATATCAATATCCTTAATTGTACTAAAATTTATTGTCATTTTTATTATCCCCCTATTCAAATTTTTATATTGAATAGTCGATCCATAATTTATCCACTGTCTTATACCTCCTTTTAAAATACATAATTTTATCTAATCAATTTATGATTTAATTTCTCCACTTGTTTGCATTAGCTCTTCTTCGGTGAGTTCTTTGAAGTTGCCAAAAATTGGTTGTTCAAAATCTGAGTTATTTTTCATTACTTAATCTCTTTTAATTTATATAATTTCATTATATTCCTTAAATTTTCATAATGCAAACGATTACCGGTTCTGTTGCAAAGTTTCAATACTGAGTACAAAAGTCCCATTCTGATACTTTGACTATGCTGGTATACCCATCAAAACTTTAATTTCAGTAGATGCCAAAAAGCCGAAGAGCGTTCCATTTCTTCGGTTCTTTTTGTATATGCCTCTCAATGCTTCTATGGGTTCTGTTGCAAAGTTTTAAATCTACTATCAAATTTGGAAAAAGAAAAATAAAAGGACTGTCTATTTTTCTTTTTCCAGATTTGATAGATCAGCTTACCATATTCTTGAACCGAACGGTAAATTGTTGTGTGAGAAACGTTAATGCCAGGATCATATAACATCTCTTGAACATCACGATAACTCAAATTATAGCGAAGATAATACCTAACAGAGATAATAATCACGTCTTTTTGGAATTGTTTGCCCTTAAAATGATTCATCTGTTGTCCTCGCATTCTTTTTTATTACATTTTACAATAAATCAGGTGTTATGGGGAACTTTGCAGCAGAACCTTACTCATTATATATTCAAGACGTCTAAAAATTGCATCTAATATATCTAAGCCCTTTAACGGGGAGACACTTTGATACTTGCAGCAGTCGATTAATTACTTGGGTATACAAAATAATTATTGTCACGAGCCAAAAATAATCTTAATGTTTAAATTTGCTTCAATTCAATAAAAGACCGGCCTGCTCAAGCCCAAGGGTTTTAACAGACCGATCTTTATTTACATTAAGGCATCTTTACTTACTTTGAAAAACTTTTAATTTATCTTAGCCAGTTGTTGTGACAAAGTTTCCACTTGTTTAGTCAATTTATTCAGATTGTAACTTTGGTTGGAATCTTTTAGGTTTGCTTGCACTTGCCGAACGCTTTTTTGGCCAGTCCTTGCACTAACATCTGGTATGCCTGATTCTGAATAGCTTGCAGGGTTGTTAAGCTCTCAAACTGGTTCTTAGTTTGCCGATGATTTAGCATATAATATCATCCTATTCTTTGCGCTGCCGCTTAGTCATTCCGAAGAGTCCTAACACACTACTCATTGCTAATAGTAATAAGCCACTCAGCGTCATGTGTTGTTGATCAGTTTCACCAGTTTGAGGCAACCGTTGGTCCACAAAATTAGTAGCCGCCGCTTGACCAGCCTGAACCGGTTTTGCTGGCGTCGTTGGTTGACTTGGATTAACTGGTTTTGTTGGCGCATCCTTGGTATAAATCACCGTAAAGTCAAGATCACTAGCGTCACCACTCACAGTTTGTGCCCCAATTTCAGCTTGATCTGGCGTATAACCCTTAATAACTGGGCTAGTCACTGCCGCAAAGCTTTGATCAGCTGACCAAGACCCATAGGTCTTTTCACCTGTAACCGTATCAGTTGAGACCTGACGCGTAAAGGTCACTTGAGTGGTGGTATCAGCAGGAGTTTGATTACCAGCGCCTTGATAATGAATAGTTTCTGTAACGGTTTTGGCCTCTGTAGACTGAATGTTTTGATGCTTCAAGTGAACCGTGAAATTCTGATCAGTTGTGTCATCATTGTCGAACGTCAAATCTGCTGGATAGCCATCGGTGACCAACTCATACCCGTGTTTCTTATAATCGGCAATGCTACCGCTGGTACTATAGCTGGATTTTGAACCCGTTGTTCCTGAGATTGAGTCCGTCTTTAAAGTTTTTCCAGTCGTATCATCAACGTAGCTGACACTACCTTCTTGCTGATCTGCTGTATAGGTGATCGTTGTATCTTTCGTTGGATCACTTGGCTGATAACTGCTACCGGGTGTCAAAACATGACCTTCTGGATCATGTGCTGTATAACCTGGTACCGTTGGTACACCGGCTGGTGTAACCTTTGTCGCATCACTTGGGTCATTTGGATAGACTACTGGTCGTGCTCCAGGGAAGTGCCCATCACTTGAGCTTGGTACCAATGATCCGACTTTCGTGTATGTCACGGTATCATTAACATCTGCTGAATCGGCATTCAGGTCAGTTACGGCAGCTGTCTGCGCTTTATCAGCTACAGATCCTGGCACCACTGGGCTAACAACGGCATCAAAGGTCGTATCACCATTTGTCGCTGTCCAGGCTGTTGTCCCAGCACCACTTGTAATAACTTCACCAGTAACGTTATCGACAACGACTGTTCGTGTGAAGTTGACAGAATCAGTGTGTTGCTTGGCCACTACCTGTCCATTCTGATCAACATAGCTAATCGTCTCGTTGACCGTCTTATCATAGTTGGTGCGAGTTGGCCACTTTGGTCCATCTGGTTCGTCTGGATTGATTGGCGTTCCAGGTGTCTTTGGATCCGTTGGATTCACTGGCGTCAACCGATGCTTCAAGTGAACCGTGAAATTCTGATCAGTTGTGTCATCATTGTCGAACGTCAAATCTGCTGGATAGCCATCGGTGACCAACTCATACCCGTGTTTCTTATAATCGGCAATGCTACCGCTGGTACTATAGCTGGATTTTGAACCCGTTGTTCCTGAGATTGAGTCCGTCTTTAAAGTTTTTCCAGTCGTATCATCAACGTAGCTGACACTACCTTCTTGCTGATCTGCTGTATAGGTGATCGTTGTATCTGTACCATTATCAGAAGGTATTGGCGGAATATAGCCCTTAGTACGGTCATCGGGATCAACTGGCACCAAAGGAGTCCCCATATGGTCTTCAGGTGTATAGCCAGGAAGAAAATCAATAACCGGGTAACCAGGCACAGATGAATCAGCAATCTTAGTAGGGTCAATAGGATCATTGGGATAAATAATTGATTTTGTCGATCCATCAGGATTAGAGACGACCCAGTTGCCGAGCTTTCTGTAAACATACTTAACATCAGAGGTTTGTGGAATATATGGATTTTTAATTGTGACTTTCGTAGAACCTGCTGAAGAAATTATCCCAGGATCTGAGGGCTTTATATTTGTCCATGTGTTGAGAACTTTTCCATATTGAGCAATTGAAGCAGACATTGTTCCATCTGAACCAGTCTGAGTGTAAGTAACAACTATTCCATCATGAAAGTCTTTAACATAACTAGCACCAATTTCTCCGTATGGTGACATAACGCCATTTGAATTAGAAGGTGCAGTAGCATAGTAACCATTTATAACATTTACGTCGCTGGTCGTATAATTTTGGCCAACTAACCCTTTTTGTGTATAAGCAACAACCGGATTACCATTACTGTCGGTGATTTGCTTGCCATCTTTATCAACGTAATAGGTTGTTTGTGTGATCAATTTGGGTACCATATAAGATAGTTTATTGTAGTAGCCACTATCATATTTACTAGCAATATATTTAACAGCAAGAGGATTTTTTGAGCTTTCAACCATCGCATAATAAGTATCATTATAGTAGGTAGTGCTATCAAATATAGCAGATGGTACCTTAGTATTTTGATTTAAAGTGTATTGCTTTAAAACCATATTTGATTCCGATAATTCCGTTACATAAACAATTCCATCGCCCGTTCGATTAGTTGAAAGAACAATCTTGTTTCCACCATATTTTGTTTGCAACCATTCATAACTGTAATGAGATTTATCTGGATCAATCCACATCCCAGATGGATAATCTGGATCACTAACTGAGAAACCCGTATTGGTAACTGAACCTGCCAATACCCTTCTACCATAGTTTTGAGCAAACTTAGTTGTAACTATTGCATCATTTTTAGAAACATTAGTGGCTATCTGCGCTACAATCTGGTTCCCACCCGCACTGATTGCATCAGCCTTCACTGCACTGCTACTACTTGCACCGGTCGTTTCAGCATTCGCTGCACTGCTATTACTTGCACTGGCCGTTTCGGCATTCACTGCACTGCTATTACTTGCACCGGTTGTTTCAGCATTCGCTGCACTGCTATTACTTGCACTGGTCGTTTCGGCCTTCACTGCACTGCTACTACTTGCACCGGTCGTTTCAGCATTCGTTGCACTGCTACTACTTGCACTGGTCGTTTCAGTATTTACTGCACTACTTGAGGTACTGGTAGCTGCCACATCAGCTGATACTGGCCGACTTGTAACTAGCATCCCTGATCCAAGTGCAAACATTGATGCACAGATAACTAGCCATCCTTTGTGAGATTTAACCATTTGGAATCGAGTTGTTTCTTCTACATAATGGACTTTATTTTTCTTACCGATGATTTTACGCATATTTTGTTGTCTCCTTTTAGACTTAGTTAATTTCATTGGAAAATAAACACGAGAAAGCGCACGACTTATATGATTTATAATAGCACACTTCCAAAAGTTTTTGTTTATTTACTGACAACCATTGAGACGCTTTATCAAACGAGTGTTCCCCTTGAGGTTCAAAACCGAAAGAACGTCCATCTCGCAACATCAGATTGCTTAGTTATCGCTTGTTACCTATGGGGCGTACTGCATTTTAGTGAAACGCTTAAAGCTAAGCACCAATTGGCTCAAAGTTTATTTCCTAATTTCCTAGAATATTTTCGCTTTGTCCGCCGTTGTAATGCCCTCTTACCGAGTATCCAAGTCATTCGCCAAGCACTCGTCTTTAAAGAGGTTGAAGGAATTAGTGTATCCATTATTGACAGCTCCCCCATTCCTTTGTGTCAGCCTATTCGTAATTTCAGAAGCAAAGTTCTTGGAGATTATGCAAATGTTGGCTACAATGCTACAAAGGGACAGTACTTCTATGGATGTAAATGTCATGCTTTAGTCAGTGAATCAGGCTATGTCATAGACTACACAATTACTCCTGCTTCAATGGCTGATAGTTCAATGACCGAGGAAGTGTTGAGTCAATTTGGGACACCAACAGTCCTTGGAGATATGGGATATCTAGGTTAGTCACTGCATGATAGGCTGGAATTAAAAGGAATTGATCTAATTACACCTGTCAGGAAGAACATGAAGCAAAAGAAAATCCTTTTCCCTAATTTTTCAAAACGTAGAAAAGTGATTGAGCGAGTTTTCTCTTTTTTGACAAATCTAGGAGCTGAGCGTTGTAAAAGTCGTTCGCCTCAAGGTTTTCAATTGAAATTAGAGATGATACTTTTAGCGTATTCTTTACTGTTAAATCAGCTAAATCACTGGAACCAGAGACTTTAAGATATTCTATCGGGTATCAAGTCATGGCTAAATAATCAACTAGCAATTCGGGTATTATCAAATAAATAGACATAAAAAAGAAAAGCGTTCTAATCGTTTTTCCTTTTTTATCAGATGTTCAGAAAATGGTCATTTTCTGGACACTTTTTATTTTCTACAATTTTCGTCAATATCTTTTATATTTTGTGTTCATTAACCCATGATTTAATCTATGTCCATTTATATATATTGTTTTAAGTTATGGTACAATTAAACTAACGGAGGTACAGAAATTTGAATATTGGATATGCACGAGTTTCAACTGGACTACAAAATTTAGATTTACAAAAAGACAGTCTTGGAAAATATGACTGTGAGAAAATATTTACTGATCACATGTCTGGAAGTAAAAAAGATAGACCAGGGTTAAAATCAGCAATAGAATTTTCTCGGCCCGGAGACACAATTGTCGTTTGGCGATTGGATCGATTGGGAAGAAATATGGAGGATTTAATCAGCATAGTCAACTCACTAAACGATAAAGGAGTAAGTTTCCATAGTTTGCAAGAAAATATCACGATGGACAAATCAAGTTCTACTGGACAGCTTATGTTTCATTTATTTGCAGCATTTGCGGAGTTTGAACGTAACCTTATTCTTGAACGCTCGGCTGCGGGGAGAGCTGCAGCACGTGCTAGAGGAAGATTAGGTGGTCGACCTGAGAAATTCTCTGAGAAAGATATAGAGCTACTTAAAACACTTGTAGATAGTGGAACACCAATAAAGAATATTGCGGAGTCTTGGGGTGTTTCGAGAACAACTATTTATCGATATATTAATAAATAGTATATATTTAAAGTAAAATCAGGAGATGATGATAAATATCTTACAAAAAATTTCAGATAAACTTATGATTCCAGAATATAAAATTGAAGGCAAACTATTCAATGATTTCTTCATTTTATCCGAGGAATAAATAAAGACAATCTAAAGGGTTATCTGTACCAAGCATTATTTATTATAGAAAATTATTTAATTGATAACACAGAGTAGTCTGTAATTGACGAAGATTACGACATGTACAGTATTAAAAACTTTTACATTAATAGAAATATTTTACCTGAACCCAATAGTCTTAATAATTTTTCACTCTTTAAAAACTTTGCTATAAGCATAATTTTGTTTAACCTTTTTCTGAAAAGCTGCAGCTCCTTCAGATTTGTACTTCCATATCCAACTTCTAAGGAGTCCTGATGAGGGGATATTATATTTTCTTGCAAGAAACGTTGCCCCAGTCTTGCCTTCTAGATATTCAAGAACTACTTTTAATTTAGACTCAATGGAATATTTTGACAAGAAAAATGACCTCCAAATTTATAGGTTCTTAAGTCTATATTTTTAGGGTCATATCAACTTTGGCTAATTAACAGTTCTCGAACTAAATACTGCTACCGATTTTTACTCGGCTATATTGGACTTGTTTGCAGCAAGTCCTTTTTCTTTATTATATGACTTTTTTCAATCGTTTTATTCTTTTTTGCTATATTCCAAATACAATATTAAGTCTTATATATAGGAAACATGTAAAATAGTATAATTTTTTTATTTTCTTGATAGTTGTCAATTTTTATCAGTAAGCGCAGCGCTATACTAGTATCATAAAGAAAATCAAAGGAAGTAGAAAATATGGCAAAAATAACACTGAACTTTCAAAAACAACTTCAACAACACAGTAATCACTTGGTTATCCTCTCAGCCATTCTCATTGTACTCGGATACCTTGGTAAATATGGTGTAAATCAAATATGGATTTGGAATTCGACAATGATTATTGCAAGTATTATCGGTTTTATACCTGTTGCAATTCATGCCTATCAAGCAATCAAAGTGAAACAAATTTCGATTGACCTGCTAGTTTCTATTGCAGTTATCGGTGCTCTGTTCATCGGTGAATACGAAGAATCAGCAATTGTCACTTTTCTCTTCGCTTTCGGTGGATTTTTGGAGAAAAAAACGCTTGAAAAAACGCGATCAAGTATCAAAGAACTCACGAATATGGCACCCAGCACAGCCCTATCTGCTGATGGTGAAGAAATAGATATTGATGAAGTTGAAATTGGTGATAAACTTTTAGTAAAAACAGGACGTCAAGTTCCTGTTGATGGTCATATTTACCAAGGGTCTGGCTATGTCAACGAAGCCAGCATCACAGGTGAATCACGTGAAATCAGAAAGGAAACTGGTGCTAAGGTTTTTGCAGGTTCTATCTTAGAAAATGGTACAATTTACGTAGAAGCAGAAAAAGTTGGCGAAGATACAACTTTTGGTAAAATTATTGAACTGGTTGAAGAAGCCCAAGATACCAAATCTCCTGCTGAGAAATTCATCGACCGCTTTGCTAAGTATTACACGCCAGCGGTACTTGTTATTGCAGCTATTGCTTGGGTTTTTAGTCATAATCTAGAGCTAGCCATCACGATTCTCGTACTCGGTTGTCCTGGTGCCCTCGTGATTGGTGCGCCTGTTTCAAATGTTGCAGGAATCGGTAATGGTGCAAAAAGAGGTGTCCTTATTAAGGGAGGTGATGTTATGAATACCTTCAGTCATATTGACACGCTTCTGTTTGATAAAACGGGTACTCTGACGAAAGGCAATACAGAAGTTGTTGTCGTCAAAAATTATGGTGCTTCTAAAGAATTGATTGATGCAGTTGCTTCAGCAGAAAATGAATCCGATCACCCATTAGCAACAGCTGTTGTACGCATGATTGGAGAATTCAATCCTGTCAAATTTGCAAAAACGGACGTTGTTAAAGGACAGGGGATCATCGCAGACGACCTATTGATTGGTAATGAAAAAATGATGGTGGCTAACCACATCACGATTTCTCCCGAGCAGAAACAGGACATCGCAGAAATTACTAATTCTGGTGCATCAGTTGTTTTGGTTGCAGCTGATAACAGATTACAACTGGTTTATGGTATCGCAGACGAAATGCGTTCTGGTGTCAAAGAAGCCCTCGAAGAGCTACGCCACGAAGGTATTTCTCGTATGATTATGCTGACTGGAGACAACGAGACAACAGCTACAGCAGTCGCTTCTCAACTCGATATTGATGAAGTACGTGCCAATCTCATGCCTGAGGAAAAAGCTGAAGTTGTCAAATCACTCAAAAACTCTGGTAAAAAAATTGCTTTTATCGGTGATGGTGTCAACGATTCCCCTAGCTTGGCACTTGCTAATATAGGTATTGCAATGGGTTCTGGTACTGATACTGCGATTGAAACGTCCGATATCGTGCTAATGAAATCCAGTTTTGACGAACTTGTCCATGCATATGGTTTGAGTAAACGCACGGTTGCCAACATGACACAAAATATTGTGATTGCGATTGTAGTTGTGCTCTTTTTACTGGCTGGTCTAATTCTTGGAGGTACAGGATTAGTACCTAGTTTTGTCAACATGGGCACAGGTATGTTCGTCCACGAAGCTAGTATCATTATCGTCATTGTCAATGGCATGCGACTGATTAGGTATCGAGAGAAATAGAAGAATGGAAACAAACCAAAATTTATGTGGTTTGTTTTCTTTTTTTGAAAGGAATCATTTTTTTGATATCAATAAAGTTTATAATGATTTTATCAAAAATGATTTGATAAAATCATCGAGACATTTTCGATGGCTTCTAGAATCTTTACAATTAAAGTTTTCCTTACTAATAGGGAGGTTCAATAAGACACTGAATTTGAGGCTATGAGAGAAACTATCGCAAGCAATGTAGCACGTTAGGGATTTGAACTTGTTTAAAAGCTTTGATACCTATCTCAATATAACTTTTTTATAAAAATAGATAGGAAGTTCCAATGACAATTATTTAAAAAGGAAACACACACATTTGCTAGACAGGAAGATTGTCAGGTAGGAGGGGACATAGCGTTTTCAGAACACTTCAAACATCTTATGTACGATGGATGTTTTAAAAAAATCACTAATGGTTTTGCTCTTTTAAATCTCATACAGGCAAAATTAGGGATTGATTTAAACACCGTTCCGCGGACCGTCTCGGTAGACTCTAACTGGTGCTGATTGCGCTCCTCATAGAAGGTTATTCAGTGTTAAAAAAGAGACTCGAGAAACTTTATTATTTTGTAGATAAAAAAATAAAATTGATATTCTTGATAGATATCAATTTTTTGCTAGTACTAACGAGTTATAATTAATTTATAAAGAAAGAGAAAGAGGTGAATCTTATGTCAAAAGTAATTATGAAACTCAATGAATTGAGCTGCCCATCTTGCATGGCAAAAATCGAAGGAGCAATGACTACAACTAAGGGTGTAGCAAATGCAAAAGTGCTTTTCAATGCATCAAAAGTTAAAGCAGAATTTGACGAAAATGTTGTCAGTGCTGATGAACTTATCAGCAAGGTTGAGAAACTTGGGTACCCTGTTTTAAGTAGCAAAGTAACTGTTGTGTGATTTCTACCAGTAAAGACAGCACTATAAATTGAATAAAGGAAAAAATTGATGACTAAATTAACGATTGATGAAAAATATGCTAAAGAACTTGATAAAGCAGAGGTTGACCACCACAAGCCTACGGCTGGTGCGATGCTAGGACATGTCTTATCCAATTTGTTCATTGAAAATGTACGACTGACTCAAGCAGGAATATACGCGAAAAGCCCAGTTAAGTGTGAGCATTTACGTGAAATTGCAAAAAAAGAAGATGAATATTTCTTTAAAATTTCGGATTTACTTCTTGACGAAAATGAGATTGTACCAAGTACAACTGAAGAATTTTTAAAGTATCACAAGTTCATTACTGAGGATCCAAAAGCCAAATATTGGACTGATGAAGCTCTACTTGAAAGCTTCATTACAGATTTTCAAGCACAAAATATGTTCATTACGCGAGCAATTAAGCTAGCAAATAAAGAAGAAAAATTTGCTTTGGCGGCTGTTGTAGTCGAACTTTACGGCTACAATCTTCAAGTTATTCGTCACTTGGCAGGTGATTTGGGTAAAGCTGTTGCTGATTTTCATGACGAAGATGAAGATAATGACAATTAATTTTTACGAAACTGTAGGCTTTAAGTGAACAAAGCTTGCAGTTTTATAATTTTAGCGCGATAATAAGATAAGGAGAATTACCAAAATGAGCAAGTATGAACATCATTTTAGTCATGATGAACACCACTGTGTACAGCTTGTCCCACTATTTGCTTTACTTTCAGAAAGTGAACTGGCGCAAGTTGAGCAGGTTGTTCATCATAAGACTTTTGAAAAGGGCGAAGCGGTCATCAGCCCTTTTACGGTGCCTCAACTCGCAATTGTGGCGCACGGTACTTTGAAGATATATCAGCTTTCTAGCGCTGGTAAAGAGCAGTTACTACGTGTAATTGAACCTGGTGGATACGCAGGTGAAGACGCCTTGTTTGGAGTAGTGAATGAGAATCTTTATGGCGAAACATTACAAGAAACAAAAATTTGCTTTTTGCGACAACAAGATTTCAAAAATTTATTGTTAAAATATCCCGAGCTAAGTTTGAAATTACTTGAAACCACCGTGAGAAGAGCTGCGGAAATGCAATATCAAGCACAATTTCTCATGATGGAAGATGTTGAAAGTCGAATCGCTAATTATCTTTTGCAACTCGTCAAAATAGTAGATTCAAATCTTGTTACGATTCCAATGAAAATGAAAGATCTCGCAACGTTCATTGGAACAACTCCCGAAACTATTTCTCGTAAGTTCAAAATACTAGAAGAAAAGGGATTCATTGAGCGTCGAGGAAAGGTAATCAAAATACTAGATATTGATAGGCTTGAAGATGATTATGCTTAAAATGGTCTAAAGAGGACACAATAGATTCTGATCCTACACAAGATCAAGACCTAATGCCAGATGAAAAAAGGAACCAATATTGTTTCTCAAAATGATATTGTACTAGATTGGACTAATGTCAAATAATTAGACAGAAAATGAACTATATTTTCTTAAAAAAGTTCTCTTCCTTCTGATTTGGAGTTAATCCATTGTTTGCAGAATGAGGATTATAGTTATTATAAAATTGATTGATGTATTCAAAGCAAGAGAGTTGCACTTCCTGAATCGAGGAGAATCTTCTTCGATTAATTTCTCGTTGTTTAAGGTACTTGAGAAAGCCCTCAGTCACGGCATATTATAAGGATATCCAGGTTTGGAATAAGAAGCAAGTAACTGGTGCTCATCTAATATTTTCCTAAAAGAAGCCGATTTAAATTGGCTCCCTTGGTCAGAATGAAAAATAATTGGTTCCTTAGGCTTTCTCTTATTCAAAACTATTTCAAGGGTGTCACAGGCGAGTCTGGCATCAATCCTCTCACTTACTTTCCAAGCGATACATTTTCTAGAGTAGAGGTCAAGAATAGCACAGAGGTACACGTGACGTTTAGAACCTATAGAAATATAAGTGAAATCAGTTGTCCACACTTGATTCGGAGCTTTAGGATTGAAATCTTGTTTAAGGAGATTATCAGAAGAAAATACAGGAGAGTGTTTTGATTTAAACCGAGGTTTAATCGTTGACATTTTAGGGAGTGTCATAGACTTTAGAAGTCGTAAGATACGCCCTTCCGAAATATTGATGCCATAATCACGTAGAAGAATGATTTTAAAAGCTCTAGTTCCAATTCTTTTCTTAGCTTTCATATAAATATCAAGGAGTGTCTTTCTCAAGCATTGATTCTCTATTTCACGCTTCGAAGGACTTTTGTTAATGAAATTATAGTAGGTGGAACGATTGACATGTAAAACACGACAGAGCATAACTGTCGTGT
>OIWP01000413.1_pt1 | contig 64623 bp, 52 predicted proteins | sample 1587661 | NCBI WGS metagenome assembly OIWP01 (sample SAMEA3888899, study PRJEB22519) | human gut metagenome | biome: human gut; feature: human-associated habitat; material: faeces | place: Denmark | collected 2010 | reverse complement strand
TGTCGGTGGTCTGTATGCCGGTATTAATGGTGTTGTCCGTTATACATCAGGTACGCCGGGTTTACTTTCATTTGCGATTTTTATCGGTGAAAATCCAATGAATATAGTTAATGCCTTTATTTCCGCCGGTATTGGTTTCGTCATTACCTTTGCCCTAACCTTTTTTATGGGCTATAAGGAAGAATTAAAACCGCAAAGTGTTGAAGCCTTAAACAAAAAAATAGAAATCAGTTCGCCGCTAACAGGTGAAGCCGTTGCCTTATCCAATGTTAATGATGCGACATTTGCCAATGAAATCATGGGTAAGGGAATCGCGCTTATTCCAAGTGAAGGTAAAGTCACTTCCCCTTTTAATGGCCGGGTGCTTACTGCCTTTATCACAGGCCATGCCATTGGGTTGATTGACGAAAATGGCGTAGAATTGCTCATTCACGTTGGTATCGATACTGTACGTCTTGATGGCAAATATTTTAATATGAAAGTTAAAGATGGCGATTTAGTCAAAAAGGGAGATGTATTGCTTGAATTTGATGCCGAGGCAATTAAAGCCGAGGGATATGATTTAATTACACCGGTGATTGTAACGAATTCAAAAGAATTTGTGAATATTAAAGGATTAGAAAAACTGAATGTCACGCAAGATGACATGATCATTGAAATTCTTTAATATGAAACTGGGACAGAATTTTTTATGGGGCGGTGCAATGGCCGCCAATCAATGTGAGGGAGCTGCTTTTGAAGATGGCAAAGGACTCTCACTGATGGACAAGATACCTGATGCTGAGCATGGCCGCAAAGAAGTTCTCTATCAGCCTCATTTAACCCTCCAAAAAGATCACGGCAGTTATCCAAGTCATGAAGCGATTGATTTTTATCATCGTTATAAGGAAGACTTAAGCCTGCTTGGCAAGCTGGGGTTAAAAGCATTTAGAACATCAATCAGCTGGTCACGTATTTTCCCTTTAGGCGATGAAACAGAGCCTAATGAGGCAGGGCTGCAGTTTTATGACGATTTATTTGATGAATGCTTAAAGCAAGGCATGGAGCCAGTTGTTACATTATGCCATTTCGATGTACCATGGCACCTTGTTGAAAAATATGGTTCATGGCGCAGCCGCAAAATGATTGATTTCTATGAACATTATTGTGAGGTTGTCTTAACTCGCTATAAAGACAAGGTAAAGTATTGGATGACCTTTAACGAAATAAATATGATGACACATATTCCCTTTCTTGGCGGTGGTGTAATCATCGGTAAGGATGAAGATTTTAATCAGATCGTTTATCAGGCAGCGCATTACCAGCTGACAGCAAGTGCCAAAGCAACCACCATCGCGCATCGCATTAATCCTGATTTAAAAATTGGCTGTATGATGGCCGCTGGTACGTTTTATCCTTATACATGCCATCCTGAAGATGTTATGGCAGCCTGTGATGCTAACAGCCGAAATTATATCTTCATTGATGTGCAGATGCGCGGTGAATATTCAAGCTATGCAGAATGCTTATTTAAACAAATGAAGCTAACGCTTGATATTCTTCCTGAGGATCTGGCTTTAATCAAGGCAAACACATGTGATTTTATCGGCTTCAGCTATTATTCATCACGCCTGACTTCCGCTCACCCAGCAGATGTGAAGACTGCCGACGGCAATGCGATAACAACCCTGCGCAATCCGCATCTTTCAATTACCAAATGGGGCCGGCAGATTGACCCTATCGGGTTAAGAGTTACAATGAATGACCTTTATCAAAGATACCAAAAGCCATTATTTATTGTGGAAAATGGTTTAGGCTGTGAAGATGTATTGGCGAATGATGGTGTTCATGATCCCTACCGCATTGACTATCTGAGCGCCCACATCAGCGAAATGGAAAAAGCCATTTTACTTGATGGTGTTCACTGCCTTGGCTATTTAGCTTGGGGAATCATAGATTTAGTAAGTGCTGGCGGCGGTGAAATGGATAAACGCTATGGTCTCATTTATGTCGATAAGCATAATGATGGCAGCGGCAGCTTAAAACGCATTCCCAAGGATTCCTACTACTGGTATCAACAGCTTATTGCCAATCAAGGCGAAATTATTTATTAGAACAAAACAAGCAGAATCACTTCACAATATGTGGTTCTGCTTTTTTGTTATGCATTCTTCATCATTGGCTCAAACCTAATTTCAATTCATTTAACAATAAATCAGCAATTGGTGTAAATACTTGATACTTTTTCCAAATTACATACATTTCGGTTTTTAAAGGCGGTTCCAGAGGCCGAAAGCAGAGATCACTATCCGGACTTGTATCTGTTAATTTATCAAATGTAAGCATATATCCCAAACCTTCTTTTACAAAAACTGAACCGTTATAAGCAAGGTTTATGGTTCCTGATATATTCAGCATATCTGCTTTTTCACCACACCATCTTGGTATATCCACCTGCATTGCTTGTATTGAACATATTAAGTCCAAACCAAACAAATCCTCTACACATATACTCTCTTTTTGGGATAACACATCCTCTTTTTTCATGATCAAACCCCAAGTATCTGCTGCCGGTAACTGCAAGTAGTTATATTTAGAAAGATCAGGCGGCTCAACAATGACAGCAAAATCAAGCAAACCCCGATCCAATCTTTCAACAACCTGCTCAGTATTGCCGCTTGTCAGATGATAATGAAATAAAGGATATTTCACTTTGAATTCCTTAATAACTTGAGCGAGATATTTGATTTGATAAGATTCTGCACAGCCAACATGTACTTCACCACCGGCAATATTATCAAGAGCTTTGAATTCATCGATCGTTTTGTCTGCCATATCAAGAATGTCTTCAGCTCTTTTACGCAAAAGCATCCCTTCCTCGGTCAAAGAAACACTTGTGCTGCCGCGATGAAATAACTTTTTCCCAAGTTCCTGCTCTAAATCTTTCATTTGTTTTGATAAGGTAGGCTGGGTCACATGTAGGGTTTTTGCAGCTCTTGACATATTGCCTGAACGCGCGATTTCCAAAAAATAACGCAAAACTCGAATTTCCATAATACTGCCTCCACTTAAATTTCATAGCATTATTATAAAAGATTATGATATTCCTGTAAAGCATATCACGATATAGATTATAAGTATTAGATATATCATTAGATAATATTTATAATTAAATCAGGAGGTACAATATGATGGCGGAAGCAAATGATAAAATCAGCATTCTGAGTCAAAACTTAACTGATGCTGGCTGCAATGAGCAAATGGCCAAGACATGTATGTCCTTTGTGGAAAAAGGTGAACTTCAAGCAATGCTGCCTTTACTCACAAGATATCGAACAACACTGCTTAATAGTATACGTACTGGACAAAAACAGCTTGATTGTCTCGATTATCTAATTTATAAAATTCGAAAAGAAACAATTTAGGAGGTATTTTTATGATGAGTTTTAACTTCAACAATCCCACAAACCTTTACTTTGGCACTGGTTCTTTAAATCAATTAGGTAGTATTAAATTGCCAGGAAAAAAAGCGTTGGTTTTAATTTCAAATGGAAAATCTACTAAAGCCAATGGTTATCTTGACCGAACGCTTGCCGAATTAAAAAAGGCTGATGTTGAAACTGTTGTATTCGATAAGATTATGGAGAATCCAGTTAAAGATGTGATTATGGAAGGTGCCGCTTTTGCGCGGGAAAATGAATGTGATTTCATTGTAGCACTTGGCGGCGGTGCGGTGATTGACGCGTCTTCTGCTATTGCCGCAATGGTAACTAACCAAGGTGATTTATGGGATTATGTGTTTGGCGGCACTGGTAAGTGTCAGCCTCTTTCAAATGCAGGATTACCCATTGTTGCGATTGCGACAACCTCAGGTACAGGTTCTGAAATGAATGGGTTCGGTGTTATTTCCAATTTAGAAACAAAAGAAAAAATTGGTTTCGGCAATCCCTCACTGACACCAGTAATCGCGATTGTTGACCCTGAATTAATGCAGACAGTTCCCGCAAAATATACCGCTTATCAGGGCTTTGATGCGCTGTTCCATAATACTGAGGTCATGATGTCAAAAGGAATCAATAAATTAAGTGAAACCATAGCCCTCTCTGCGATCGAAAGCATTGCCGAATATTTACCTAGAGCTGTTAAAAATGGTAAAGATTTAGAAGCAAGAGAACAGATTGCCTATGGCAGCACGATGGCAGGTATTACCATGCAGCTAACCTCAACGACCGCTCAGCACAGCATGGAGCATTCAATGAGCGCTTACCATCATAATCTGCCGCATGGCGCAGGATTGATCATGATATCTAAAGCCTTTGCTGAATTCTTTATTGAAAAACATGCGTGTGATGAACAATTCATTAAAATGGCAAAAGCAATGGGTATGCGTCAAGCAAATAAACCTGAAGATTTCATTACAGCCTTACTTCAATTACAGGAAGCCTGCGGCGTTGCCGACTTAAAAATGAGTGATTATGGCATTACAATTGATGAAGCAATGACATTGGCAAAAGGCGCGCGGTCTATGCAGGGCGGTTTATTTGAAGCCAATCCCTGTGAAATGACAGATGAGGATTGTGCTGGAATCTTTGAAAAATCTTATCGTTAGGCACAGGATAACACGATGAATATCGAGATGTTTTTAAACGATCTAAGACAAGGAAAACCCATTGCTAAAGATTCCAATGAACAGCAGCTCATGCATCAGCTTGCGGATGATGCTATGCGAATAAGCGCCAAACTTAATAATCACTATCATGATGCAAATGAAATTCGTTCATTGTTTGCAGAGCTGATAGGTAAACCAGTACCCGCAAGCTTTTCCTTATTTCCGCCCTTCTATTCTGAATGTGGTAAAAATATCTTTATTGCGGAACATGTTTTTATTAACTGCGGCTGTCATTTTCAAGACCATGGCGGCATCTATATCGATGAAGGAACACAAATTGGCTCATATGTTGTCATTGCAACAATCAATCACGGGCAAAAGCCATCTGAACGCTCAAACAGTTATCCAGCGCCGATACACATTGGAAAAAATGTATGGATTGGCTCTCATGCTGCGATTCTGCCCGGGGTAACAATTAATGACAATGCGATTATTGCCGCTGGTGCCGTGGTAACAAAAGATGTGCCTGCAAACACAATCGTAGGCGGTGTCCCAGCTAAGTTATTAAAGCACATAGCATCTTAGGATGAGCAGGAAAATAAGGAAATCTACACTTACAACGAAAACCGATGATTTAGAAGAGAAAATCGAAATGCTTAAAACTTTTAACGCATCCCTAATTTAAAAGGAGTGAAATACGATGAAAAGACACAATTCCTTAGCAGTAATGTTTATAATTTCGCTTTTGTGCATATTAAGCGCATGCGGTAATGAGCTTAAACAAAACCATACTATTGCAGCGACAGATAATCCCACAGTTAAAGAATCAAATAATGAGGATACAGTTGAAAAAAAGACTTTAGTTGTATATTTTTCCGCTACTGGAACAACTAAAACATTATCTGAACATGCAGCCGATATTCTTAATGCTGATATTTATGAAATTGTTCCTGCCATACCTTATACCGAGGAAGATTTAGCATATTATACTAACGGCCGCGCGGATCAAGAGCAACAGGATAATGAGGCCCGTCCAGCCATCAGTGAACCCATTAAAAATATCGAGCAGTATGAAACCATCGTCCTTGGTTATCCGATCTGGCATGGTCAAGCCCCAAGAATCATCAGTACCTTTTTAGAAAGCTATGATTTCTCAAATAAAACAATATTGCCATTTTGCACATCACAAAGCAGTGGTATAGGCACAAGCGATACGAATCTTCATTCACTCGCTGACAATGCGAAATGGCTTGAGGGCAGACGCTTCGCAACTGATACGACAAGAGAAACGATTAAGGAATGGTTAGACAGCATGGCTATAAAACCAGATAAGAGTGCGTTTGATTTTGATAAACATGTTGTTAAACTCAACAGCGGATATGAAATGCCGATGATGGGATTAGGGACATACAGCCTTTCTGATGATGAATGTTACAATTCAATCATCACCTTGCTCGAAAACGGCGGACGGCTTATTGACACTGCTTATATGTATCATAATGAAGCAAGTGTCGGCAGAGCGGTGCGTGAATCAAATATAGCCCGAGAAGAAATCTTTGTAACAACCAAACTTTACCCCACTCAATATTCAGATGCCGCAAATGCCATCGATGAAGCATTGGAGCGTCTCGGCTTAGAATATATTGATTTGATGCTGCTTCATCACCCAGGTGAAGGTGACGTCGAGGCTTATAAAGCAATGGAACAGGCGGTTAAAGATGGAAAAATTCATTCCATTGGTTTATCTAATTGGTATGTGGAAGAATTAGAAGCCTTTTTACCACAGATAAGTATAACACCTGCCTTAATACAAAATGAGATTCATCCATATTATCAAGAAAATGATGTCATTCCCTATGTTCAAAATCTAGGCATAACAATGCAGGGATGGTATCCCTTTGGCGGCAGAGGCCACACATTTGAATTACTCAGCGATAAGACAATTACAAATATTGCGGCTGCTCATAATGTAACCCCTGCGCAAGTGATCTTGCGCTGGAATTTACAGAAAGGTGTTACCGTAATTCCTGGTTCAAGCAATCCCAACCATATTCAGGAGAACCTTGACTTATTCACTTTTGAATTATCACAGGACGAAATGGCGCAAATTAACGCGCTGGACAGAAATGAAAAACATGATTGGTACTAATAGTTAGAATGAACTAAAATAATTATCTTCCCAAATAAAAACCGATATTTTAAACTGATCGTAGTATCAATTTAAACATTATCGGTTTTTTATGAACTTCTGCTTAAGCTGTATACTTTTCGCAAAGCATTATGAATTCATCAGGATGAGCGGCTGTCCAATCATCAAAGGTACTACCGGCATTTTGAATCGTTGTGCCTAATTCAGTAAAGAAAGGAATCATATCTCTTTTTAAAATGGTTCCGATACTTTGTCCAAGCCGGCGTTCTTCTAAATTTTCCCTGCCGTTGACAACCATCACAAATGCCTGATGCGGCTGCTTATCGATGACCTTTACACTGCCTTGGAAACCGATGCTGCCGATTTGATGAGTTCCGCATGAGCTTGGGCAGCCGGAAATATGAATTTTAGGCAAAACATGATCCTTAAAATTCAATGCCCGCATTGCCATAATCAATTCATGCAGCATTTCCTGAGAATCACGCAGACCCACCTGACAGATTGAAGCACCAATGCATGCAATACTTGTTTCAAACTCATTTTGTGCGCTGTCATCTGTCAGTGCCAATACTTTTTTAGCTTCATCCGCAGTCAGATTAATAATATACATTCCCTCATTAGCAGTAATTCGACATTCCACTGACGGCATATCAGCAATCAGCTGATCCAGTTTAATGAAACGATCAATATCGATATTGCCGCCGATCGGATGGTAATAGACTGCATATAAACCCGGCTGCTTCTGTTCGATAGCTCTAGGATCAGACAATACTCCGCAAGGTGACTTGTTGATTGTTGATTCCTTAACTGATAGTTTCAGTTCAGGTTTTTGACGCGCTAAATCCACATAACGGTCAAACTCACTCTGCAGTTTTTCAAGACCTAATGATTCCTGCATATAACGAGTTCTTGCCTTAGCGCGGTTGTCATAATTGCCATGTTCCTTAAATAATTCAATCATCGCATCAATATAGATCAAAACATCCAAAGGATCAATATGCTCTGCCACTTTCACGCCCAGCTTAGCATTATTGCCTAAACCGCCGCAGCAATAAACATCAAATGTATGATCCGAATTAGCCATAAAGCCTAAATCACGGAAAGAAGCATGAACGCTGTCTTTAGATGAATTGGCAAAAGCGACCTTAAGCTTGCGCGGCAGTTTAATATCGCTTACTAAAGTGATCATATATTCACCGGCAGCCATCGCATACGGCATAATATCAAAAGCCTCGCCCTTTTCAACGCCGCTTAATGGTGAGGCAATTACATTTCTCGGATAATCTCCTCCGCCGCCTCGGCATACGATATCATGATCCAGTGCCTGATCCATGATAATCAAAGCTTCATCAGCGCTTAAATCATGCAGCTGAATCGTTGAACAAGTTGTGAAATGCGCTCTTTTAATACCATATTCAGCCATCCTTCTGGCAGTAAAATGCATTTTATCCTTACTGAGAACACCGGCGGTCATTCTTAACCGCAGCATCATCGCATTCCCGCCGCGCTGAGCATAGCAGCCAAAGCCTCCAGACATCCCCTTAAAATCTTTAACACTTAACTCTTTATTAAAAAATTTATTCACTGTTTCCCTAAATTCCTGTATTTCATTCTTAATTCTATATTTCAATTCATCCTGCATAACATTTCCCTCCGGCTCATTGTTCTAATTTTACCACTCACGCACCCTCAATTCAACCCAAAAGAACACGTTCTAATAACGTGTTCTTGATTTTGTTTCTGCCTGTCTAAGAATTTGTTCCACCTTATCGCTGGCCCGCTGTTTTACACGCTTTGGTTTAGCGCTAAGCGGCTTATTGACCGCAGCCTTTGGCTTGCTGCTTTGCGGCTTAGCCTTCAAAGCCTTTTTAATTTCCATCTGCTGATAATGATCATCATCAATAACTTCAATTTTCTTACCGATCAGCTTTTCAATATCCTTAAGGTAAGCGCGCTCCTCTTCATCACAGAAGGAAATAGCGGTGCCGCTCATGCCTGCTCGGCCGGTACGGCCAATGCGGTGAACATATGTTTCTGATATATTCGGTAAATCATAATTAATGACATGACTTAATTCATCGATATCCAAACCGCGGGCGGCAATATCGGTAGCCACTAAGACACGAATCTCATTGCTTTTAAATTTACTGAGTGCCTCAGTTCGCTGATTCTGTGACTTATTGCCATGTATCGCCATCGCTTTAATGCCATTGCCTTCAAGATCACGCACAACCCGGTTCGCAAGATGCTTCGTTCTTGTAAATACGAGCACCGAGCGCAGTTCTGGTTTGCGCAGCAAATATATCAACGCTTTTTTCTTATCATTTTTACTAACAAACATCACTGACTGCTTTACCAATTCTGTGGTAGAAGATACCGGTGCTACACTGACATATTTAGGATTTTTCAACAGCTGATCCGCCAGCTTCTTAATCGCGGGCGGCATAGTTGCTGAAAATAACATTGTCTGACGCTTGGCCGGCAATTGACGCATGATTTTTTTCACATCATGGATAAAGCCCATATCCAGCATTCGATCCGCTTCATCTAAAACAAATATTTCAATTGTATCTAAAGTGATAATTCCCTGTGATACCAGATCATTCAAGCGTCCCGGTGTCGCAATTAAAACATCACAGCCCTTTTTTAATTCATTTTCCTGACCGCGCTGTTTAACGCCGCCAAAGATAACGACCGAGCGCTGCTTCGTATATTTTGCATAAGTAATGCAATTATCATAAATCTGCGCCGCTAACTCCCTTGTCGGTGTCAAAATCAGCGCTTTAATTCCCTTTTTATCCGAAATCCGCTGCAGAATCGGTACCGCGAAGGCGCAGGTTTTACCCGTTCCCGTCTGCGCGCAGCCAAGCAGATCCGCACCCTTAAGCAAATGTGGAATTGCCTGCTCCTGGATTGGTGTCGGTGTCTTATATCCACAATCAGTCAAAGCCTTTAAAAGCGGCTTGCTGATATTTAATTCATTAAAATTCATTGTGTTCCTCGTTTCTGTATTTGGCTATTATAGCACAGAATCCGATGAAATACACGATAAAGTGCAATGCATCCCCTATATCCAAGGACTGCTTCGTAATAAAAACATAAAATAATATGAAAAAGAGAGCTTTTAAACTCTCAATGACTATAACACATTAAATAAGGATTCATTCCAATAGCTGATAAAACGCCGGTAAGAACGCTTATCCAGCAGATAAGGCAAATATTGAGTAACACTTAAACGATGGATCGGCACCATTTTCACTTCTTCCTGATAAGCCCGATATAAGCGATTAAAACCATCCGCGCACACATACTGACCAATTTTCTTCTCAATAAAGAGTAAGGGCTGATGCAGATCCGTTTCATTCATCGCATAAGCCACATCAATTTTATCTGGCTTACAGGCATGCCAGAAAACCCAGTCTGCCTGTATTTCACTGATTGGATAAGCCTTTGGATTCTTTTCAATATCCGCCATAAGCGCGGTGATATTAATATTGATATCACCCATGGAATAGACCTCTGTTTTAGAATCATGCGGTTTGATGATAAACTCATCATCATAAATCAGTAGCGGAATCATTCCATTTTTAATTCGCTCATAAGTATCAGCCGCTATTTCATAAGCTTCACGATCCATCATTTTAACTCTTTGATTATTCAATATCAGCGTCAATGCCTCCACAACAAAATCCCCTTTAAGCATTGCCTTCACTGCCGCGAACCGTTTTTCAGTCACTGTGATATTGACATCATGAATTTCATCAAACAAATTGGCAATCATTAAAATCTCTTCCGGATAAGTTTTGGCCCCCGTCATATAAAATTCCATGATGCGATTCAAATATCGCGCAGTAAAAATCAACCCCGCTTTTTTCAAAGCTGCCAGTCCCGCCTCTTTTTCTAATTTCATACTATCAGCTCCTGTTACAAGTATATCATGCTAGCTGCTTTTCAGCGTATTTAAAATAATATTCTTAATATATTGATAACGTCTTACATAATCATTATGGATTGAAATAAGCTTTAAATTACATTGCCGGCAGATTTCCTGCTTCCGCTCATCTCTTTCCCTTACCTTGATCTCACTGAAATGCTCAAGTCCCATAACTTCAATGGCTAATAATGGTTTTTTCATCATATCATACACAACAAAATCAAAATGTGCCTGATTGCCATAGATAAATAATTTTTTAGATACACTGTCCAGATCAAGCACATCGCTGACCTTTACCTTAACCGCTACCTGAAGCTGACCGAATACTGTTTTCAGATGCATTAAAGTACCCAAAAATTCTTCTTCGCAAGCTGTATTATAATATTTGAAATTTTTAACTTTTGAATTAAAGATTTCATTTTCTTTATAGCTGACTTCTAATTTACCATCTTTTGCTATGTAATCTGCCAACTCAATAAAATCGTTAGTCTCATGCTGACTGAGTTCATGCAGCTGACGCATGTCTGTCACCAGCACCAGGTTTTCTCTGGCACGGGTAACCGCAACATTGATCAGTTCCTGATTATTTTTCAGCCAGTTAAAGGTAGATGGCTTGGTATTCTTAGTCACGGCACTGCTGACAATGATTTTCTGTTTTTCGTCACCTTGGAATGTATGAATCGTGCCTACCTTGACAAAATCAAGACCCGCTTCATTTAATTGCCGTTCCAGTAAATCGGCTTGTTTTCTGAAAGGTGTAATCACCGCGACATCCTGACTTTCACCCTTTCTGATTTCATTAATAATCGCCTCTGCCTCCTGAACACTCGTATTTTTCTCATTGGTCAGTGATGAATCGATATCAATCAGCTTTAATGGTTCAGGATTGCTGCGATGGGAGCATAGATGCAGCTCACTGCCGTAATATTTCTTATTAGAGAAATCAATGATTTTATCATGAGAGCGGTAATGGTCACGCAGCAGGATAAAGGTAGACAGCGGATCAACCTTCAGCATCGTACTTAAGATTGAATTGTTTTTATAATCATATTGCGGCGGTATATCATAGGCATCCAGCAGCAGACTGTTTTTGACGCCATCCATGACAATGACCGGCTGCAGCTGATTCTGATCACCGACAAATAAGGCGCGCTTGCTTCTTACCATCGGCAGCAGGGCATATGGATTGCTGCACTGACTTGCTTCATCCATAATCATTAAATCAAATTGCGGTTCACAGCTGCCAAGCTTTAATGCTGACATATTCGTTGATATAATGATTGGAAAACAATCCAGCAAGCTTTTCAAGCCATCCTTGCTGCTGATATATTTTTTAAATTCAAGCATCCGCACCTCTTTCTCCTCCCTTTTCAGGATTGCGAAAAGCGCTTGATTTCCCTTCTTGTAGAGATGATTTATGCATTCAAGTGAGCGCAGATATAAATATTCATAAACAATAGCTGAATCAACCTGCAAGGGTGCTAAATGCGAGCTGACATTTGCTGCTGGTATGTTGGCCATCTGCGCCTTAATGCCGGCGCTCATCATTGCCTTGGATACTTCATCAGCCTCAGCGTTATTGTTCAGTTTGGTTAAAACCTCCTGCAGCGACTCCCGCTGTTCACGGTTTTGAATTGCTTCCTCATAAGCCCTCAGCTGATCGCGGATGACTGCGAAATGTTCAATCACAGCTTGTTCAGCCTGCGTTAGACGCTGCTTCATAGCCTTATCAAACGGCTTGTCAAAATAGCTGAATAACAACTCATGAGCCGCCTGCAGCGCTTTTTCAATATAGGCATTGGCACCAAGCCGCAGCATCGGTATTTGAATCAATTCTCCCTGCCGCATAAAGCTGCTTAACTTACGGTAAATATTATTAATGGCTTCATTATTATTGGAAACAATCAATACCTTTTGACGATTCAATAAACTTGAAAGTACCACATTCACAATGGTTGAAGTCTTACCGGTACCCGGCGGCCCCTGCACATAGGTAATCGTCTGATTCATCGCATTGTATATTGTCCGGTACTGATCCATATTCACTTTAGAATCCACCGCCATGATTGGATTGGCACGGTACCGGCGTTTATTCGCATTCATCCCAAAGAACACCCGGGCTGGTTCACTTAGCCTATTATCCTGATAAGCAGCACTGATCTTACTGTATTCATCCTTCAGATTGATTGCAAATGTCTTTTCAAAACGAAATACATACGGCATCTCATTCAGCCTCTCACCCTTTTTAAGATTGGTCTGAAGATTTTCAATCAGCGCCTCACGATTTGTTTCATATTGAGTCATAAACTGGCGGACATCCCCATCATAATATCGGCTTAAATTAAAGCACGGATTATCCTGTTCATCATTCAGCTTCAGATTATAACTGATATAGGGAGCCGCCAGCAGCGTGCGTTTTTCCACATTAAATAACAAATCCCGATAAGCGATAGGAAAAAGTCCTCTTGAGGTTTGAATCGCCAGCAGATTTACTGCCAATTTCACCAAATGCTGATTTGTTTCATTCTTATCCTCTTTAATTTGAAGCTTTAATGACTGAATCATTTCCTTTAAATTTTTATCATTCAGACGATACTCATTCCCCTGCAGAACATCATCATCAAGTCCCTCCACAAGCTTAAACTGACGGATGCTGGCTTCCTTATCATGCTTACTGCATTCCAGATAATAAGCCAATACCCGCTCATTAACACCAAGATATTCAAGAAAGGCATAGGCCTGATAATCGGAGGTGATCTTCTTTATCAGGGTGCTTTGTATCTCACAAGTAGTTCCCTCAATCACCCGGGCATCAAGAATCGCATCATAATAAAGCAGGACATTATCCATCACAGTCATTGATAATTCCGAATTAAACATCTGAACCTTTAAACGAACGTTCGGCTTTACAAACACATCAATGACGCGGGCCCAGAAATAAGTGATCCGCTGTTCAGATTTACTGTCATACTCAATGGACAACCATTTACCCTCACGAATTGACCGGGATATTTCTAACGCTTTCCCCATACCCTCACTTCCTTTTTAAATATTATATCATTTTCACAGACATTACGAACAATTGATTATCTTCAAGAAAAAATCAGCCGCTGGCTGATCTTAATCATTCATACATACTTCATAGCTGGCTGCTGGTGTACACTCATGAAAAATCAGCTCGCTTTTTTTATACAGCCAAATTTCTCCCTCACACATGACCGCCTCATGTATAATCCGTTTCATACTGCCTGCGTCCGGTGCCTTCAGCGGCACGCCTTCACGGAAATGTACCTTGATGCGCAGATAATAGCTGCCCTGCTTCAGCCGTAGATGCGTCTTATCACACTGCAGAAGCTCTGCTCCCAGATAGGTTGCGAAACGATATTCCTTTACCCCATCATAAACAACCGCGAAATGCCCCCAGAATTTGAAACCGAGATAAGGAATGCGGGCCATCGCAAAAAGCACACAGGCTTCTGAATTAAAAGCGTTAGACTGAAACCAGCAATACTCACTGGGAAAGGAAGTTCCCTTATCCTTTTCAATATAACCAATACCATCTACCTTAATTTCTTCATTATCCCAGCATATACGGCCATACACATTATGATAAAGACTTAAAACACCATGACTGCACTCCATTCTAGGCAGCCATACAAAAGGCCCCATAATATCATAACGCAGCGGTTTAAACTCACCATATGACAAATCTGCCAAAATCCACTCATTATCAAGATGAATTCCATAACAGGTAAATATATTTTTACCCAATTCAACACAAGTATCACTCACGGTACCGATTTCATCCTCAGTAAACTCCAAATAACGATTCTGATCCCTGAATACAAGCTGAATAAAACCGCGCCGCACACCTTCTTCATCATGAATACCCGGAATACAGATCAATGTATCATCCTTAAACTGATGCTTATAATACCAACCTTCAAAATAATTCTTTGCCATTCCATATCCTCCATACTGACAGTATATGAAACAAGACTCAATTTAATTGTCGAATCAGATGAAAGAATCAAAGTGAATCATGCACCTGTATATCAATATATTTCAATCTTAAATGACTATCATAGCTACTCATTGTGAATCACTTATCATATGTATTAGAAATCAAGCAAAACAATGATACATTTCATTAAATCACTATTAAATATCTCTTCATTTAAACATAAATCAATACATTTCATTGATAAACCATTGTTTTTCACTTATAATACATTTAAGAAGAAAGAGGGCAGAATGATGAGCAATTCTAAAATTCCATTATATAAAACAATTGAAAATGACCTGATTGAAAGAATCAATACCGGTTATTATAAAAAAGATGATCTGATCCCTACGGAGCTTGAATTAGCTAAAAAATATAATGTATCAAGAGTCACCGTCCGCAAGGCAATGGATAATCTGGTTGCGAAAGGCATGCTGAGCAGAACCGCGGGCTTAGGCACCTTTGTCAAACACAGCATCGCCTCACAGAAAACAACCTCACAGCGCAGTTTCACTGAAGATATGAAATCTTTAGGCATGACTTGTAAGACCATTGTAAATACCTTTTCACTGAAAGAAGCAGATGCGCAGATTGCCAGTATTTTAGGTATTGAGGAAAAGGATATGGTCTATTACATTGAACGCAGCCGTTATGGCAATGATGATATCCTTATGTTTGAAATCACCCATATGGCAATTAAAAAATTTCCGGATTTAAGCATTCAGTATCTTGAAAAGAGTAAATTTGATTATATTGAAAAAATCAAAGGGCTTAAGATAGATTTCAGCTTCCATAATACGATTCCTATGCTGCCAAATGAAAGGATCCAGGCGATGTTTAATATCGACCGTGATACACCGATCATTAAAGTCAATAATACAACCTTTCTTGAAAATGGTGATGTAATGGATTTTACGGAACAGTATATGAATTCTCCGAAATATCAGCTGAACTATATCCGCAAACGCTGAAAACTCAAATTAAAAGCTGGCTGCCAGCTTTTTTTAATTAATTTATTGTCACATTTCATACAGCTTCATTGTTTTATTAATAGAGAGGGATGAAATTATGTTCGCAATCAGGGACAGCGGCTGGATTGAGAAAATCATCGAGGACTATGGTGATTATGTCTTCAGACTTTGCTACATGTATATGAAAAACCGCAGTGATGCGGAAGATATCTATCAGGAAACATTTTTAAAGCTATATGATTGCGGCAAGACCTTTAATGATGAGGAACACTGTAAAGCATGGCTGTTAAAAGTGGCTGCTAATAAATGCAGGAATGCCCTGCGTTTTTCGCTTTTCCACGCACATGTGGAGCTGGATGAACAGCTTTCTTCACCGCCCCAGACAGACAGTGACCACGGTTTGATGGTTTATGTGTTGAAATTACCTGCCAAGTACCGTGATGTCATTTATCTATATTATTATGAAGGATATCCAACCTTAAAAATCGCGGAATTATTAAAAACCAGTGATGCTGCTGTCAGAACACGGTTAAAACGCGGAAGAGAAATGCTGAGAAATGAGGTGAGCTTTGATGAAGAATAAACAATTAAATGAATTTGATCACCTACATGTTTCCAAACAGGCAAAAACTGAATTGCTGACGCAAATACAAAAACGGCAAGCTAAAAATTCACGCCGATTTCCGCTCTTGTCAAAGGTTCTTGTATCATTTGCGTTGATTGGCATCTTTATGATTTATACCGCCTCACAGACGGGCAGTCAATTCCTTGATTATGAGCGTTATCTGACCATTTCAGCCAGTGAGGTTGAATACCCGCTGCAAAAAAATCAGCAGGCGATGGAGGAGCTTGATGTGCAATTTGATTTGGGACTTATCTCAGAGTCTGAGTATCAGCAAAGGATGGCTGCTTTAAGAAAAGATCAAGCGGAATTGTTGAAAAAACAGGTTGAATTGAAGCAGGAGTACAAGCTTGACCAGCCACTTGATCTGAATCAAATAAAATTCAGTCAAGATACCGCAAGAGATCAGCAGCTTAAAGATTTTTATTTACAGAAAACAACCTTAGATAATAAAACCGCTGATCTGCTTAATAAAAATGATGAGTTAATGGCATTATATGAATCCGGTCAGATTGATTGGCAAACATACATTGACAGAAAACAGCCGCTAGAACAGCAGCAGCATGATTTAAGTGCTGAAAAAGATCAATGGGAAAACAGTTATGCACAGACTGACAGCAATTATCAAAAGCTTTATGAGCAGAAAAAATTATTGGAGCAGCAGGCAGAAGCACTGGAAATTGAAGAAGACCAGCTTAAAGAACAATATAAACAAGGGTTAATCAGCAAAACCGAATACCAACAGCAAAAAGAAGCTCTTGAACAAAAAGAAGACGCTTTGGATCATCAGGAGGATCAGCTTGATGATTTAGAAGATGCCATAGAAAATCAAGAAGATGATGAATATGATATGGATGATGAAGAGAATGAGCTTGATGAGAAAGATGAAGAGTATGAAAATAGGGGAAATTCAGATAAAGAAAAGGAGAAAGACAATAAAGAAACTGAGACAGAAGATGATGATATAGAAGACCAAAACGATGATGATTAATCAATGCAGCGCATATAAAAGGACCTTGCCAATGTAGTGTTTATTGATGTGACAAGGTTTTTTTATGCTTAATGATGAAAGTATTTCCTTAAGGTAATTATATTAAAGAATCGGCACCCAGTATTCAATATCACTTTCCCCTCTGTCATCCGATTGCTCATTGTATTTCACAAAATCATAACAACAGTTTTCATTAAAAATCAAGGTTGAATTAGGAAACCATTGCCCGTAAATATATTCAGCAACTGGCTGCATACTGTCCTCATTCCTGCCGTGAAAAGTAAATACAACATATTTGCTGGCTGGCAGAATAAGATGATTCATGCCTTTTGGCACTGCAATAAAGGATGTCGTCTCAGCAGCAGCCATTACTTTGAAAATCGGATGCTGTTCCTGTTTTTCAAATGTCGAATAATCATTAACACCTATCAGAAAGTCTGGTTCAGCGCGGTTAATAATCTTATGCTTGTACTTATGAAGTTTGTGCCAACAGCGGCCAATAGCATTGAAACCATGTTTTGTATTGCCAGTAAAACCAACCAATTTCATTTCATCATGTTCAATAATACGGATATCCATAACCCTCTCCCTCTGATTTGACAGTTCATATACATTCACTTTCAGCTGTACCGGCATAAATTCTCTTTGTTTTCTAAAAGCTGCCGGACTGTTTTTGAATACTGCCTTAAAGGCACGGGTAAACGTTCGCTGTGTATCATAACCAGCTTCCTGGCTTATTTCAATTATTGTTTTATTTGAGTCGATAAGCTGTCTGCCAGCTTCATTCAGTCTGCGGCGTTGAATATATTCATGCAGCGAATAGTGGGTAACAGCACTGAACATGCGATGAAGATGATATTTTGAATAACCAATACTGGCAGCTAATGATTCAAGATTCAATGATTCATCATAAAGCTGTTCTTCAATCAATGTCAGCACTGTGTCAATGATTTCATAATTATTTTTCATGCAATCCCTCCTGCCTTTATCTTAACAAATTTCACAAGCCTGCCTTTCACTTATCTTGCGCATTTGCTGACATTTATTTTAAAAATAACATATAACCATAAGAAAAGGCGCACACAGCACCTTCTTTTAATTATCCATAGCTTGTTAATCATCAAGCTCTTCCTCTTCATCGTCATCATGATCATCATCTTCAACGATATCATCATCAAAATCAAGCTTATCCTCTATTTACTGTAATCATTATCCATATCAAGTGCAATTAGATCCTCGGCGCTCATTCTAAGAACATCTGCTTTCGTTTTTCCACAAGGGGGATGCTCCAAGAATTTTATGCGCAGCACTTACTCAGCGTGCAGGCGCTGATAATAATCATCACGAAAATTTTCTAAGTCACATATTATTTTTTCAAGGTGAGGCAGATCTTTCTGACCGTAAGCATCCACAAAAAAATGTTTTCTGATTACAGGTACCAGTGCATCAAACAAATCGTGCTGCAGAAGATATTGACTTTCAAAATCCATGTCTTCAAATTGTGAGAAGGAGATATCAAATACAGAAAGAATCTGTTCCAATAGCTTTTCTATAGACTGTTGGCTCAGATCCACTTTCCTTTTACGATAATAAGGATATCTTTCGGCTTTCAACTGAGCAAAATACATCATTCTAAGGAAATCGTCATTATACAACGCCGCTTTTCCATGAAGTTCACCTGATAGCAGACGAGAATCAACATCCAAGTGCTTAGCAATTTGATCCAAGAAACAAGGGGTCATTTTACCTTCGTTTAATGATCGACGGATGGTTCTTTCAGTACAGTCTATTTTTTCGCATTCACCCAGCTTAATAATGCTGGAGCCACACTCCTTCACAATAGACATAAATACTGTTTTATCGACCGGGATTTTATAAATTATTCCTTTTGGCATAGTTCCCTCACACACGGACATTTTAACTAATTTATCAAGTTTTCGCGGATATTATAATCTGCTATTATAATATCACGAAAGCACTAAAAATTAAGATAGAATTTGCAAAAGGAGTCTATAACATGAAAAACGAAATCTTAAAAGCCGCATCCCATATCCCTAATGTTTCTGTCGATACACACCTTGATTTCAAATTAGAGGACTGGCCCGCTTCAGCAGCGCTCATAACACTTTGTCTATCGGGGGTAATCATATACTGGATAAAAGTATGGGGCGAAGTTAACTCAATACATACAGCTCCAGCTGCGGACTAGAAGCGAAACCGGGCTACCTTTTATGGGGAGTCCGGTTTTGATTTAATAACAGCAAATAAAGAATGCTGAATAATCGAATTGCCTATAACAAGATGCGTTGGTCAAAACAGTTCAACACGGTCAAGCAAAAAGTCAATCAGATTGCAATGGAAAATGCCGTTGTCATCGTAGAAGTTGTGGGGAATATCCATGCGGACGATGATCTTCTTGAAAAAGTCCTTTGTCAGCAGCAGTGATGCTAATTCTGAAGACTCCTTTTTTGTTGTATCCATTTGGAATGCGGATTGGATATAGATTTTCTTATCCGCATCATTTACAACGAAGTCAATTTCCTTTTGCAGATTTGCACCGCTGGTGCGGTCGGTAACGACGCCCACATCCACGGAATATCCCCGCCGCAGGAGCTCGTTATAAATGATGTTTTCCATAATGTGACCGGGGTCGTATTGACGATAGTTGAGTCGAGCATTACGAAGCCCGATATCTGTATAGTAGTATTTGTTGGGGTACTTGAAATAGGTTTTACCCTTGACATCGTAACGCTTCGCCATTGAGATAAGGAACGAGTCTATGATATGCTGAATGTAGTTTGAAATCAACGTAGGATTGACCTTCTCGTTCTTCATGCTCGCCAGTGCGTTGGCAATATTGGTTGGATTGGTCAGAGAGCTGATCTGCGAAGCAAGAAAATCCAAAATGTCACCAAGAATATCCTCACGCTCGATGCCGTTGCGCTCCACGATGTCTTTCATATACAGTTCCTTATACAGGCCAGTTAAGTAATCCTTTTTGTCCTTTTCATCCTTTAAGGCTGTTACACGGGGCATACCGCCATAAAGCATATACGCATCCAGTGCCTTCCGCTCATCGCCGCCCACATGGGAGTAAAACTCTGCGAATGATAGAGGATACACATGGATTTGCGTTGCACGACCACGAAACTCCGTAGCAATATCCTTGGACAAGCCCTTAGAATTGCTGCCCGTTACATAGACATCCAGATTTTTGTAGGCTTTGAGTTCATTCAGCATATCGTAAATGGATACTTCAATGCCGCCGTTAGCTTCGTCTATTACCTTCATGGTAAGCTGAACCTCATCAATGAACAGATAGAATTTCTCGTCCTTTTGCTCCGCAACAAGAGTCTCCGCATGTTCACAAAGCGTAATGGGGTTTCTGAATTTATAGAACCGGCGCTGATCCAACTCAATCTTAATGATGTGATCCTCCGTAACGCCCTGAGAGATGAGATATTCATAGAACAACTCAAAGAGCAGCACAGATTTCCCACACCGACGTATACCGGTAATGACTTTTACTTCGTCATTCCACATATTATGGACAATGCGATTCAGGTAAGAATCTCGTTTAATCATAGTTTTCACCTCGAACTTGCGACATTTCCGTCGTTACTTTCATGTATAGGATAGCACAGAAATCAAATAATATCAGTATCATTCAGAAAAGTTTACAACAAAGTTTCGACATTTTCGTCGCAAGTTCGAGGTGAAGCAAATTCGGTTCAGGTCAGCCAAGCAATAGATTGATATGTAAAACCTCATTGCACTAAGACACAGAGCATTGAAGCAGATGGGATGGTGCTCTTTGAGATAGTCTCTGTATAACCGACCCCAACAACCATTAGGTTTGTTTTCCTCCGGTAAGTGAATATTGTAAATATCGTAATTACCACGACGAGTTTAGTTCAGTTCTTGCATCGTATGTACCTCCAGTAATAGTTCCAATAATTCAGATAGAGATAGAAAAAGGCAATCCCTGGTTGTGAAAACCAAGTATCGCCAATTTTTCTTGTTTGGAAGCTATCCCAAAACACCTTCTTTTAATTATTCACAGCTTGTTAATCATCAAGCTCTTCCTCTTCATCGTCGTCATCATCGTCTTCGTCATCATGATCATCAGCTTCATCAATATCATCCTCAAATTCAAGCTTATCCTCTAACTCATCAAAATTACTGGTTGTTTTCTCAAATTCTTCTTTTTCCCTATCTAATAGATCATCTGCTTTATCTAGTGCCTGCTTTGCCTTTCGATATTCCTCATAGGTTAATTTACCGCTTTGATAATCAGCCTTTAAGCTATGCTCTGCCTGTTCCAGCTCTAATTCTCTTTTCTTTAATTCAAGAAGCTTATGCATCACTTTCTGTTCTTCTCCGCTATAATTTTTCAATTGAGCTTCCATTAATTTCAGCTTGTATACTTCAAGTTCCAATTTATCGGCTTCTGCCTGCTTCTTGACAGCAAGCCATTCAGCTCGGGTAATCTTACCATGCTTATAGTCGGCTTCTGCTTTTTCTTGACGCTGCTCTGCCGCATCCTCTTTTTTATCAATTTCGTGGGCCAGCTTTTTCAATTCCTCTGCAGAAATCTCATAATCGTTCAGATTATCAAAAAGCTTAGTCTGCGCCTTAACTATTTCTGCCATAGCTTTTTCTAATTCAATTACCTTTTTTTCTGCCTGCTGCTTTGTGAGTTTCCCCTGTCTCAGCTGCTTTTCAACCTTGGCTATCTCATTATTCACTTCAGCTTTGGCTTTTTCTAATTCTTTTAATTCATCAATTCCTTTATCTTTCTTTTCCTCATGATAACTGAATGATTTAGCTTTTAATGCTTCTGTAAATACCGATACTGATCCCAGTGATAAAGCGGCTGCCAATGCACATTTCATTATTATATTTTTCATATTTCCCTCCGCGCGTTTAAGCGATTGACTAAGGCTTTGCTTAAGCCTTTTCACCTATATCACACATGAGAATATAAAAATGTGACAAAAGTTTTTACCTTTTATCACATTGAATTGCTTCTGACAAATAGCTTTCAATTTCTTCATCAATCATATCCGGATAGGTCTGTCTTAACCCATGCCGTATCACTTCTAAGTAAGCACTATGCGGCTGATGGTTTGGCATGCGCTGTGTATCAGTAAAGGTAATGATTGGCAGACCCTGATAGGTACCGAGATCCAGTGACTGCTGATACCACAAGCCTTCCTGCGCTTGAATATCCATAAACTGTTCTCTTGTCACAAGATACATCCTGCCTAATGTCATGCCCGGCTGACAGACATCTAAAAACGCCACGCCGCCATTTCCCCATTTGGCAGCTGAACGTGAAAAATACAATTGATAAGGTATCGTTGTCGGACATGATGTCAGATAACGGCTTTGATCTTTACATCCCTTGTATTCAGTATGGTCAAAGACTGAACGGCCGCCCGCTAAATAATACATAAACCGTTCTTCAAGCAGATTTGAGCCATAACAAGCATACCATACATAATCCGCAAACCATGGCTGCTTATCATAAGCAATCCTTCTTGATTCGTCCACCGTCAGCAGATAAACATAGGCTGACGCTTCCACCATTTCATTTCCAAGCTGAATCTTAACCAATGTACGCTGATATTCAGATCCTTCATCCTCTAAGTCATCAAGGGCGGGCAGCATTGCTTCATCGATTTCATACAACTCCCCTTTAACCTTGGCACCCGCTTCCGGTTTAATTGCCGGATAGGTAATCAAATGATAAAGCGCATAATCATGCAAAACCGCTTCACCTATAAATTCCGCATTCTCCATAAATCCATGATTCCATCGATTTTTCATTAATGAGCCATATACAAATAGTTTCATAATCATCCTCATTTCTAAGCATTAGTTTAACGTAAACGCTGTCATTTGTATAGTATGTTCTTTTTTCGTTAAATTATCATTCACAGCCTTTTACTTCCCTGTTATCTATTGTATAATGAATTGTATTTTATGGAGGTTTTTATGACAAAAGATATGACAAGCGGCAATCCAACACAGCTTATCCTTGGCTTTGCTGTTCCTTTATTGCTGGGTAATATATTTCAGCAGTTATATAATATGGTTGACAGTATTATTGTCGGCCGCGGTATCGGTGTTGACGCATTAGCCGCTGTCGGTGCTACCGGTTCAATAAATTTTTTAGTATTGGGATTTGTAATTGGTCTGACAACTGGTTTTTCAATTCTCATCTCTCAATATTACGGTGCCAATGATCTTGATGAAATGAAACGCAGTGTTACCATGTCTGTTTATCTTTCAATCGGTGCAACAGTCTTGATAACAACCATTTCGGTACTTGGCGCACGGCCGCTTCTGGAAGTGATGAATACCCCTGCCAACATCCTTGAAGATGCCTTAACCTACATCATTATTATATTCTGGGGCATTGGCGCAACAATAGCCTTTAATTTATTTTCCGCGATGCTCAGAGCGTTGGGTGACAGCCGTACACCCCTGTACGCGATGATTGTTTCTTCATTAGTCAATATCGGTCTTGATCTCTACTTTGTCATCAGTTTGGGTATGGGAGTTGCCGGTGCAGCCTATGCGACAGTAATTGCTCAGATTCTGTCATGTTTTTTCTGCTTTTTCAGAATCCTCGGCATCAAAGATCTGCATCTGAAAAAACAGCATTGGAGCTTTCATCCGGAATTGCTGCTCCGCCTGTTTAAATTGGGTGTACCTGTAGCCTTTATGAATTCCGTAACGGCTATCGGCGTCATGGTTCTGCAGTTTGTTGTCAATGGTTTTGGCTCCATCTATGTAGCTGCTTATTCCACTGCCAATAAAATCATGAACCTTGTCGAACAGCCCGGTGTTACCTTTGGCTTAGCTATGGCAACTTACGCGGGACAAAATCTCGGTGCCGGTCAATATGAGCGGATTAAACTGGGACTGAATAAAACAATTCAGATATCTACCGGTGTCAATATCGTATTAGCCTTAATCATGCTGCTTTTCGGCAAACAAATCTTAGCGCTGATGGTTTCCGGCAGTGAGGTTGAAGTGATTCAAATCGCTTATCAATATATCGTTATCTGTGTGCTGGCTTTATGGGTATTAGGACTGCTGTTCATCTATCGTTCATCGCTTCAGGGAATGGGTGATACCGTCATTCCGATGGTATCCGGCGCTGTAGAATTTATCACCCGTATCGTTATTGCTGTCACACTGCCCGGCATTATTGCTTTCCACAGCATCGGTATTGCGGAAATATCCGCATGGATCACCGCCACAGCCTTATTGATGGCTACCTTCTACAAGCGGATCAATGTATATTTAAAAATAAAGAATAATTAAAAAGGAACGCGCGTTCCTTTTTTCATATTTCAATATGATCAGCAATTGTTTGATAAAGCTGATCCGGATCAATCGGTTTAGAGAGATGTCCATTCATGCCTGCTTCACTTGCTTTTACCACATCTTCATGAAAAGCATCAGCGGTCATTGCGATAATTGGAATGGTACACGCTCTTGGATGCGATGATTTTCTGATTCTCTCGGCGGCTGAATAGCCATCCATGACCGGCATCTGAATATCCATCAAAATCAAATCATAAAGATGCCCTTTAGCCATAAATTTATCTAGTGCCTGCTGACCATCAGCTGCCCAGTCCACACTGATGCCTACCATTTTTAATAACTCCACAGCGATTTCACGATTCAGTTCATTATCTTCCGCAAGCAGGATATGACGGCCGCGCAAGGATGGATATTGCACCCTTTCCATTGGCGAGCGCACTGCTTTTTCAATGCCGGTAATCGATAAGAGTGTATTGTATAAGGAAGAGGCAAACACCGGTTTAGATAAAAATGAATTAGCTCCCGCCGCTCTGGCACTTTCTTCAATAGCGCTCCAATCGTAAGCTGTGACAATAATGATTACCGTGTTCGCATCCGCAAACTGACGGATACGGCGCGTTACCTCAACGCCGTCAATATCCGAAAGCTTCCAGTCAATCAGACACACATCATAGCCTTCGCCGCTTTGATACGCATCATATACCTTATCGACACATGCTTTGCCTGTCAGTACCCAATCAGCACTGATACCCAGATTTTTAAGCAGCAATGAAGTATGAATACAGCCATCTTTATCATCATCCGCAATCAGCACCTTTAATGATTCGATGACATTTGGTTTAATAACTGTCAATGGTTTATCCGGCAAATCAAAATCAAGCTCTACCGCAAATGTTGATCCGCTGTTTTCTTTGCTGCTGACGGTGATTGTACCGCCCATTAAAGTAACCAGATTTTTGGCGATTGACATGCCTAAGCCAGTACCGCCGTATTTTTGACCAGTGGCGGCACTTGCCTGTTCAAAAGGTTTAAATAAGCGATCCATGAATTCCTCATTCATGCCGATTCCCGTATCACTGACCGTAAAACGCAGACGCAGACGCTGATCGTGACGCTGCAGCTGACGTATTTCCAAACGGATCGTACCGCCTTCAGGCGTGAACTTCAGCGCATTCGATAATAAATTCAGCAAGATCTGATTCAAACGCAGGGCGTCACCCAAAAGCTCGGTCTGCACAAGATCAATCACCGGTACTGAAAATGTCAGTCCCTTAGCCTCTGCCTGTGGATAAATAATGGAAAAAATTGAATCCACCACAGTTTCCAGATTAAATGGCTCATGCGCAATCAGCATCTTACCTTCATTAATCTTAGACATATCTAAAATATCATTAATTAAAGTCATTAAATGCTTAGAAGCATAACCAATCTTTTCAAGACAGTCACTGACACGCCGCTGATCATCAATATAAGCTGCCGCAATCGTCGTCATACCAATAATCGCATTCATCGGTGTGCGGATTTCATGACTCATGCGTGACAAGAAATCAGTTTTAGCTTGATTGGCCTGTTCAGCGGCATTCAGCGCGTCCTGAAGAGCAGCCGCCTGACGGGTTAATTTTCTTTGAATCTCTCTTAATTCAGTCACATCAGTAATATCAATAAAGATACATAAATAAATCGGACAGCCATTCTGCCAGTCAATACATGAAGCATTCACCTGAAGCCATAGCGTATCCCCCTGCTGGCTCTTAACATGCATCACAAAACGAACCGGCTTGCCAGCCAGTAATTCATCTTTATGTTCGCTGATAACCTCTAAATTATTTTCAATATTATTCCGATGCAGTTCATTGCCATTATTTAAAGCATCACCGCCGAAATAATTCATAAACCGCTCATTACCATCTAACGCCGTTAAGCGAAGATCTTTTTCAATTCGATATTTGGCCACAAAACCCGGCAGATTTTCATAAGTGACAGACTGCTCCTTCTGGGTACGTACCAAATCATCAATATTAGTAAGCACTGAATAAGCGACCTGATAACCATTGATGTATTCATCAGCAAACTGGGCTGAAAACTGCACCCAGACATCCTCACCGCCCTTACGGCGCAGACGGGATACCATTTTATAACCGCTTTGATGCTCCTCAAGCGCCTTCATCACGGTTTTGCCAAGCTTCTGCCATTCTTCCTGACAGTCCATATATTCATAGTATAAATCAGGACGGTTATGAAAAATCGCCTCATATTCATCCTTCGGCCAATCAATGAGCTGATAATAAAAATCATTGGCCCAAATGAGTGTAAAATGATCATCTAAAAGATGCTTACTGACACTGACGCCCAATAATTGCATTAATGTACTATATTCATAATCCGAAGCTGTCTGCATCGTATCGGATATTTCTTTTTCTGTCATCGCAAGACCTCCCGCACCTTCATCTTAATTATTATTTAAAATTTGTCTCATTCTGCTGCGCAAACAGAAGCATGTGATCATCCAAACAGAAGAATGCACGATCTTATATAACCTTGTTCATAAGCATTTCTTTAATTATAACGCAATTTCTAAAAAACTCAACTATCCTATGGAGTCAAATCATGGTAAATGTTAAAATAATAAGTAAACAATCACTAGGAGGTATCATCCTTGAGAAATGAACAGCAATTTTCAAATCTGATCTATGAATATCTACTTCAAAAATTCCATTTTCAGCACTATCAGCTAAATGATACACTGCCAACTATTGATAGTTTCTGCCGCGAATTCAGCGTTTCGGCGCAAACTGTGCAGACCGCGCTTAAACGGCTGCGTGATGAGGGTTATATAACGATGCGCAATGGTCAATATACGAAAGTGATTTTCAGCCAGAGTGAAGCGGAAGCACAGGCATTCAATCTGCGCTTTTTTGCCGAGCGCAGCGCTGCTTTTGCGGATTTAAGTGAGGCTGGGCGATTAATCTGGATTCCCCTGCTGATTGAGGGAATGAAACAGCTGAATGCGGATGAAATTCATTATCTTTCTTCACTGGCGGAATGTAACCATGTGGAAGATCCGGTTTATTTCTATTGTTTCATTCTGCAGAAGCTGGAAAATCCATTGGCTATGAATCTCTTTTGGGAATTTACACTCTATCAGGGATTCCCTATCACTCATCGCAACAATACTGATAATTTCTATAATCTTGATTTGATTCGTCAGGGATTAAAAGGCGCTGTGCATCACCTCAAAATAAAAGCATGGCCTAACCTCTTAGATCAGCTGCTTTTGCTTCAGGATAATATTTATGCCCGCTCTGCCAATTATATACAAAAAGCCCAGGAGGCAAACAGCAGCGCGCCCCAGCTGCCTTTCCGATGGCGGATTTATCGTGAACGTCCGCAGCATTGTTACAGCTTGGCGGTGCGTTTGATGCATGACATTTATCTGGGCGAATACCGAGCTTCAAACTATCTGCCCTCTTATGAAAAAATGGCAGAAAAATATGGATATTCCATCAGTACGATCCGCCGAACAATTAAATTGCTGAATCAGCTTGGCACATGCCGCAGTGAAAATGGCAAGGGTACCCGTATCTTCACGATTGGCGAAAAGGGTGATTCACCGGATTTCAGCTGCAAGGCGATCCGCCGCAATCTCGCCTACTTTTTTCAGGCCTTTGAGTTAATCATCTATTCATGTGAAAATGTCTTTATGATGACTCTGCCGACGCTGACTGCTCAGCAGTACAATGATTTAATCAATCAGCTGAAAATCTATGCAGATACTGACCAATGTGAATTATCGCTCTGGTGTCTGCTGATCACGATTGCTGAGGCGTGTCCGCTGCACAGCATCCGTGAAATATACGGCAAATTATATGGTTTATTTCTATGGGGACACCCATTAAAAACTAATCATGAAAAAGGCGAGCATAATATCAGCGATCAAGATTTTACTCTGGCACTGATACATACTCTTGAAAATAAAAATATTAATGAAACAGCGCTGCTGATTAAAGATTTTGTAAGCCGTCAGTTTATCCGTGCAGAAAACTATCTGCTGAAACAGGGAATGCAGCCTGAAGAACTGCGGCTGCCTATCTCCTTCCGTCTGCTTGTTCCCGCTGAATGATATCGTTTCCTTGCATTTTTTGGTAAATAAAGATAAGATAAAATATATAGAAGGACAATAAGGGGTGATTCTGTGAAACTTGATAATTTTTATGTTGATGACAAAATGGTCAGTAAGGCTTTGATGAGCAGTATCGATGATTATATCTATTTGGGAGATCTGACAACCAATGTGTTTTTTGTTTCACAGAATATGTATGATGATTTTGATTTACCCGGCCGTTTAGTAGAGGATCTGGTTAATGTCTGGGGAAAGTTGATTCATGAAAAGGATAAAGAACGCTACTTTAAATCCATTGATGATATGCTGGCTGGCAAAGCGGATTCACATAACGAGGAATATCAGATCCGCAACCGCAAGGGTCAGTATGTTTGGGTACATTGCAAGGGATGTCTGTATCGTGATCCGCAAACACAGGCGCCGCTTTCATTCATCGGTATTGTAAAGAAACCATCATCACTTGGCAAGGTTGATTCTATAACCGGACTGCTTGCCCATGAAACGTTTCAGGAAACACTGCAGAATCTCTCGGCGGACGGTATGCTCGATAACGCCGGTTTTATGATTCTCGGCATAGATAATTTCACTAAAATCAATACGCTGAAAACACACCATTTTGGTGATATCGTACTGCGCAATACGGCTCAGGATCTGACAGGTTTATTGCCTGAAAGCGTTCAGCTCTATCGTTTTGACGGCGATCAATTTGCCATTTTTACACCCGACGGCACCCGCTGCTCATTACGGGCAATCTATGAAACCATTCAGGCTTATACATCGCACAGTCACAGTGCGGAGGGCCAGACCTATGATTTCACTATGTCAGCTGGGGCAGTACGTTTTGCCGATATCAGCGATATCGATGAAAAAGCTGAAAAATGCGCGGCTATCGCTTTAAAAGAAGCAAAAGCGAACGGTAAAAATCAGTGTGTCTTCTTTGAGGAAAGCATGCTGGATTATAAAGTAAGAGAACAGGCAATCCTTCAGGATCTTCAGGAAAGTATTGCCGATAACTATGCAGGCTATCATCTTGTCTATCAGCCAATAGCCGACGCGGCAACACTGCGAATCATCGGCGCTGAGGCACTGCTTCGCTATCAAAGTAAAACCTATGGCGCATTATATCCCGATGAATTTATCCATCTGCTTGAAAATTCCGGCTTGATTCTGCCAGTGGGACGCTGGGTACTCAGCGAAGCAATCAAAATGTGCGCGAAATGGCGTCAGCGGATTCCGGAATTCGTCATGAGTGTAAATGTTTCCTGTCTGCAGCTTAAAGATGATGATTTTCCTCATATCGTAGAAACGGAGCTTGAGAAAGCCCATCTGCCAGCCGACAGCCTGATCTTAGAAATGACTGAATCTTATTTCGTGAGTGATAGTGATATCATCGCAGACGCGTTATCAAAACTGCGGAAACTGGGCTGCAACATTGCTATGGATGATTTTGGCACTGGATACTCTTCATTGGGAAGACTGACAAACTTTAATATTGATATTGTGAAAATTGACCGTTTGTTTGTGCAGCAGCTCTATGCCAACCATTTTAATCAAAGCTTTATTGAAGCGGTCATCCGACTTTGCCATAGTGCCGGTATGAAGGTATGTGTGGAAGGTGTGGAAACCTGTGAGGAACAGCAAAGCATCAGTTCACTTTATTCAGATACTTTACAAGGCTATTTCTTCTCAAAACCTATACCGCCGCAAAGCTTTGAAGAGAATTTCATTGCGCAGCCAGACTGTATGGGTAAATATGCGATTAAAGAGGAATTGCCGCCATACTGCATTAAAATGTCCAGCAATAAGGATTTGTTGTTAATGATGATGGATGCGGTACCTCTAGGCTTTAACTTATGGAATCACAATTATCAGAATGTAGAATGCAATCATGCCGCTGTTAAGATGTTTGACTTATTAAGCGAAGAGGAATATCTCGATCATTTCTATGATTTATCCCCAGAATATCAGCCTGACGGAACACCCTCCATGCAGAAAGCAAAGGAATATATCAGTAAAGCCTTTGAAAAAGGCAGCTGTGTTTTCTATTGGCAGCATCAAAAACTGAATGGTGAGCCAATGCCTTGTGAGGTTACTTTAGTTCGCATCCGATATAAAAATGAATATCTGGTTGCCGGTTATACGCGTGATTTAAGAAGACAGTTACGAATTGAAGCATTATGTGATAGCAAGTGTCATGTCTATGATCCGCTGCCTGAGGCAGTGATGATTTTTGACATTGCAAAGCATGCTTGTGTCTATGCAAATCCATTCATGCTTGAATTTGTCGATGCGAAAGCTTATCCGCTGCAGCTGGATCAATTTCTGATGCCGCCGCTGAGTATGAAGGAGCTCATTGATCTTTCATGTCATCAGCTGAATATCGGCAAACGTATCTTTACCTTTGAATTCAACTTGCTGATTAAAGGCAAGCCAACGCCTGTTTTAGCAAGCAGCACATATCTCAGTGATCATCATGACTATTTGATGATTACCTTAAATCGCACTGAATTAAAACCAGAAGTCAGTTTATAAGGAAATATCAAAAAAGCAGGCTATAATTCAATCACTAGAACCTGCTTCATTTTCTTTTAATACTATTGTCCATTATCCATAAAATCGTCACCCGCAAAAAGTGACGATTTTTATTATTTAATTTTAATGAATGAGCCAGCCATAATCCTGCCGACAATCCACTACATAATCTGCATATACAATACCATCACTGATTTTCACAGCAATTTTAACTATAAAAATTCATAATTGCATGGCTGATTGCCAATGCGCTTCCTTTTCCATAACGCTGATCCAATACAGAGAGCATTTCTTTATCCTTAACAAACAGTTCTGCTTGTTTGCACAACAGCGCTTTGACATCAACAGCCTGATAAAGCTGCCGGCAGACAAACTCATATTCACCAATCATTCGCTTAGCTGATAACTCATCGCCGCCCAATCGTTCATGCTCTGCGATACGCTTAAACAGCTCATCAATACGGCGCTGATATGAATTAAGAAGCTGATTATTTTCACCCGGTTTTCCATACCATTCAATCATTTTCTTAAAATTCTGCTGTGCCTTAGACTCTCCTGCATGATTCATATATACTTGCCGATATGCTTCTATACCGCCAAATTGATCAGTAAGTGCCTGTAGCTGTTCTTCTCGCATATCTGTAATTAATTCCTGAAACAATTGTTCAATTTCAAGCTGACTGAATTCCTTAAAACTCATTGTATTTTCTCCTTTCATTACATCATCAATTAAATGAATCAGATTACCAAGCCGATGTTTTTTCATTTGTAATAATCGTTTCTGTTTAATCAATGCTGCTTCTTTATCAAAGGATGGATTTTCTATGATTATCTTAATTTCCTTCAGCGGCAAATCAAATTCTTTAAAAAATAAAATCTGTTGGAGTTTTGCCAGTGCTTCTTCATCATAATAACGATATCCTGATACACTATAAGCTGTCGGCTTCAGCAAATTAATTTTGTCATAATAATGCAGTGTGCGCACACTGATACCGCTGATTTCAGATACTTCTTTTACTGTTTTCATATTATCCCTCCCTTGATATTAACAATTTACACTATGACGCTGTGTCAGTGTCAACAAGAAAATAATATCTTCATACTATAAATCAAAAAGCAGTAATTCCCTAGATATAGAATCTAAGCCTTTACTGCCTCATTTATTTTTCTGTAAGCTTCTATTTCCTGCCTTTTTGTTTTGCCTGCTTCTGTTCTTTTCGCTCTGCTTTGCGCACATTCAGCAATTCCTGCTGTCTGAGCTTTAGCGCCTGCTGTGCTTTCGTGCAGTGTGATGCGTTTTGTAACTCACGGCGGCTTTCTTTTAAACGGCGTTTATAATTCTTTGACCGCTCTTTAACCTTGATACTGACCGCCGGACTGAATGGCAGTTCTCTTAAGCGCGGCAGCATGGCTAACAGCTCCGTTTCTTTTGGTTCACTTCCAAAAGTAATCTTACAAGCTTCAAGCTTATGATCCGCCTGCCGCTCAATAACGCCAACCCAAAAAGGGTCTTCAAAGTAAACCTTAAGACACTGTGATCCTTTGTTCATGATAAATCCTCCTTTAACTATACATGAACAAAGAATGGACGACCTAAGGAGGAAGGTTACTGACAGTTTCCTGCAACTGGACTACCGGCCAGTTCGTGTTTTTATCTTTGTATGATAAGTTTATCGTGTTTCATGATAAACGTCAAGCTCACAGGCTTAACACAAAAAAGGACCATTGATATGATCCTTTAGTCTCTAAGTATATGATTGATGCAAAGTATCTGACGGCGGGCTTCTTCGACGATTTCATCGATCCGCTGATCATTTAATGCCTCACCGGCAAAAATACATTCCATGACTAAGCCCAGATTAATGCCTGTGATACAAACGATATTATACTCACCGATCAGTCTTGATACGACTTGTGTGACACTGCCGCCGATCACATCAGTAAAAATCAGAACCTTTTCCCCTGCTTCAAACGCATCCAGCAGTGATTTCAAAGCAGCGGTTACATCAAACTGCCCATCTACATAGGCATTAAGCGTATAAATATCCTGATTGCCGCTGAGTACCTTGATTGCGCTGGCATATCCGTCAGCCAAATGTCCATGTGTCGCGATTATATATTTCATTCATTTACCTCTCTAATTCACATGTGTTTCCAGCTGACTGCTGGCGCCATCATTGCGGGCATGAATCGTGCTCAGACCCATATCCATTGCCATCAGATGCGCAATCATCTGAAATGGAATCAGATATTCAAGTACATAAATATACTCTTTATCAAGAAAATCCGCATGCAGTGAGACAGCGTCCAGATCGGGATGATCATTATGCGCAATCAGCACGCAATTGTTTGAATACTGTCTGCACCATTTCAAAAGCTGACTCAACCGCTGTGATTCTTTTGCTTTAGGCGCGATCAGGAAAATGAGCGAATCCGTCTCAATCTGCGTCGTTCCCTGATGCATAAATTCTTCCATTTCATAAACGACAGGTGCTAACGCCGTGGCTTCCGCAATCTTTAAACTGCCTTCAAGCGCTAAAGCATAGCCTGATCCAAAGCCGATATAACGGGCGGCTTTAGAATGAATCAGCATATGTTTATTAGCTTCATACCATTTTTTAGTTTGTATGATGCAGTCCTCACAAGCCGCCGGCAGCTTTTCAAAATCACTGATCCATTGCTCATATTCGCCTTGACTCAGCTTACCATACGCATAAGCGGTTTCCAAAATACAGAGAAAGAAAATGGTCAGCGAAGCGATATGTCCCTTCGTTTCAATATAAGATGCTTCCTCATAGGACATTTTGTCAATTACCACACTGCTGCGTTTCGCTAATTCAGAATGAATATCATAGGTAGTACAAATGACGGGAATCCCCAATTGCAAAGCAATCTCAGCCATTCTCACCGGTCCCTTTGTAGATCCTGAATGCGCCGGACATAGCATGGCCATTTCATCAGGACGATAAACACCATTCACATTAAACTGCTCATGCTCTAAAAAAGCAGCTGGATTTGTAACGGTAACTTCGATTGCCAGCAACTCCTCAATCATCGGTTTCAGCATCATGCCGATATAAGTGCCTGAAGCCTGACCGCTGAAGTAAATCTTCTTAATCGGATGCTTCAAAAACAATGCCACAAATTCCCTGCTTAATTGCTTGCGATGCGCAATCAGGGTGCGGATCAATTCAGGCTCAGCCATGATGCATTCCATCATCGCGTGTTTATTCTCTTCTTCCATACCTTACAAATCCTTTCCGACTTTAAATAATACCAAATGCGCCAAGAATAACGCCCGCCACAATAACCGTAACCATCAGCATCGGTGCCTTCACATTCTTTTTGCGCATCAGCCACGCGCAGAACAAGGTGAGTGAAAGCGGCAAAAGATTCGGACAGATGCCGTCAAGAATTGCCTGCAGAGAAACCTCCGCCTGATCATAAGTAATAGACAGATTCGTTGACAGGAAGACATACGATGAGGTCAGCGCGCCTAACACCGTCAAACCAACGGTCAAGGCGATATCCGTCACCTTCTGCAGCAAGCCGGACGCCACTACTTTATCAATGAAACTGCTGCCCAGCTTGAAGCCATAATGAATGCCGTACCAGTGACAGACATAATTAGGCACGTTGAAGATTAAGAAATACACAAGGATACCAAATGGATTGCCGGCGATACACATTGCAGCACCGACACTGGCCGCAATTACACGGAAACCGCTCGTAAAGAATAAAGTATCGCCGATTACCGATATCGGGCCCATTAAGCCTGTTTTGATGGCCGTAACTGTATCACCCATCTGATTGCCCGATTCCGCGTTCTGTACCTCCAAGGCAGCGGTAATGCCAACTACCCATGGTTCAATCTGCGGTGTTGTGTTATAAAATTCCACATGGCGCAGCAATGCCTGCTTCATGCCTTCCGGATCATCTTTATAGATTTTCTTAAAAATCGGTGTTAGGGAATAAATATAAAACAAATTATGCATTCGTTCACTGTTGTATGAAAGCTCTACCGGCATACTGCGCCAGAATACTTTATTCAGATCTGATTTGGTTATCTCAAACTTTTTCTCACTCATAGTCGGCTTCTCCTTCCTTCATAAACATACGGTATAAGGCTAGACATAATGTAATGATCGTAATTGCCATCACATCTAAGCCCAGATAGGCAGCCGCCGCAAAACCGACAAAGTATAATGGAATAAAGCGTTTATCCCACATGATATTGATCAGCATCGCAAAGCCGACGGCCGGCAATAAATCAGATGCCTTGCTTAAACCATTCATGATACCCTCTGGAATCATGTTGATCAGATTGGTAATGGCATCTGTACCCAGCCATACCGCAAGTACAACCAATGAAGTCATAAATAATAATTTAATTAACCCATAACAGATATGAAAGCGATTGATTTTCTCAAACTCACCCTCTGCGGCCCAGCCATCACATTTATGCATGACATAAGAACCAATCGTATTAAAGGTGGTGGAAATATTGGCGCCCAGAATCGCTACTGGCAGCGCGATCGAAATAGCAACTTCAAATGAATTTCCTGTCGATATCGCAAAGTATGTTCCCAAAATGGCGCCAATTCGTGTTTCACCGGTAATCATACCGGCATAAGGCAGAAAGCCCATCCAGGCAAGTTCCATTGTTCCGCCAATGATTAAGCCCTCAGTGAATCTTCCCATAACTAAACCTGTCAGCGCACCGACAACGATTGGACGATCCATATAGGAACTGCCCGCAAAGTTATCAGAACACCAGGCTAACGCATAAACTAACCCTAATAATAGTGCTGTTGTCATAAATCCTCCTCATTTTTATTTATAAATATTTTTCAATCGGTACCGGCCGATCATCCGGAGCCACATAAGATTCTACCCGTATCCCTTTGGCTAAAATTTTTCTGAAATTCTCAAAATCCTCCGGCGCAAAGGCTAATGACGGACTAACCATCTTTTTGCCTTCACCGCCCTTCATCAGCGCCGCATTTAAAGCTGTGATGCCTTCTACTGCCTCCGCAATCTGCAGTGCGTCATGGGTAGTTTCCACAAGCAATTCAATCTTGCGTTCCTTGCTTGCCTCACTGTTCAGATATGTGATTGCCTCCGCAACCGGTATGATTTTCAATTTACAGCCATGCGGAGCTGACATTTTCATCAAACTGATTCTCAGCGCGTCCTTGGCAACACTGTCATTGGCGACAACGATCTCATTGGCGCCGGTTTTCTGCGGCCAAACCTGTGCTGTCTGAAAGTGCAGCAATCTAAAATCAATGCGAAATAATGTAATCATAAGTTCCTCCCTTTCCGGCAGCCTCTGAAGCTGTGAGCTCAAACAGCCGCATAAGATCTGCCTAAATTCCTAAATCCTTAAAAATATATTCATAAAGATAGAGTATTTCATTTAACGGGATCACCACCCGGTAATGATTTAATAAATCCGTGAAGCTTTCATTAAACATCTTCACAAAACGCTTTTCATCCTTATTCAACAAACCCGCTTCCGCCAGCTTCTTGCCGCTGTCATCCTTCGTAATCAGCCGTTCCACCAGACAGCTGATATGAATATACATACCAACCATTGTTTTATTCGGCAGCATGATCCCCATCAAATTCTGCAGCTGTGACAAAGCCGCTTCAATATAAGTAATCAGTTTATCGGGATTGAGGATCGTCAGATAATTCATCACATTCTCAAGTGTAAAATTCTTCACTAGATTCTTATTGAACTGTTCCGCCTCCGCTTCACTGAAATAACGAGTCAGCATTAAGGAGATACGGTCGATATCCTTAAAAGCAATCACATCCTCCAGCGATACATAAGCAACCTTAGTCAAAGGCAGCTGAATCGTACCGGCAACGAAGATCACATCAAACTGAACAAAAACCTCATCATCATCTAAATTTTTTGACAGGCGGTAGTAATCATAAGTAAAGATACTGATATCCACCGGTCTTGGCAGGCTGTTTTTAAATAGCTGCACAACTCTCTCAGCCGCTGTTTCACCCGTTTCAGAAGTAAAGATTATCGCTTTTTTCCGTTTCACATTACTGATAATCTTGGTATCTAAATAGGTTTCCTTGGTAATGCTTGAAAAAATCTCATTCATTTCAAGTCCCTGTTTTACCTTATAAGCGATATTGACGGCAATTTTAGTAGAAACATTGTTGATGACGCCGATCCGCATATTCGCAATATCACTGATCTGATTGCCGATATCTTCTAAGGACCCCATATCCACCATTAATATCAAATCTTTATTCTGATTACGGCGGCGGATATATTTTCTTAAGGTGCAGATTAATTCATCCACCGATGTATTCAGCGGCATATCAATCGCGTCCATCACATGTGAGCCAACCAGCTTATTTGCTGCATCAGCAATCGAGGAAGCAGTGGAATATCCATGCGCGAGAACCATACAGTTATATAAATAACGATTCATTTCACGGTTATAAAACTGAATATTCAAGATCAGAAAAGCGAGATTCATCATATTTAATTCAATATCGAGTGTTTGCCTGATTTTAAGCTGCACATCAACAGCCACACTTGCCTCCGCGGCATAATTTTGCTTCAGACAATTTAAGAGATGCTGAATGCTTTCCTTATTTTTTAGTTCCCATGCCTTAATGCTTGATACCATCTGCATCATATTGTAAATGATTCTGGCAATGACAAAGGCACAGTTGGCGGGAATATAAATATCATATTGATCCAGCATATTCTCAAAGATATTCACAATTAATTTTTCATAAGCGGAAACTCTGGGATTGGTATATTTTCTTTCAAATACAATGTAGTCATAATACTGATTCATGCCTTCAAAGCATTTCTCACTGAATTGCTTATCACTAAGATTCCCTTTTTCATACTCATGAAATAATTCAAGCATATAATCAAAGTAACTCAGCAGCTTCCCGCTGATGCTGTGATTGATCGTCTGATCGACGCAGATCAGATTTTCTTCCTCACTCACTGGCAGAACGGTACTGATTGCTGATACCGGTAAATGATACAAATAAATTTCCAGTTTCTTCATAGCTTGATCACTGGCTAGATAGGCATTCGCACAGCTGGTCTTAATGCAGCCGATCAATTCCTCAATGTTATTCTTATAATGTCCCTCAATTAAAGCCGCAAATGCTTTGCTTGAGATATAAATCTGCTTGCGGAGATTCTCCTCCTCTTCTTTTAGAAAGTGAATCACAAACGCTTCCTTATCCTCAAGCGGCCGTTCTTCCAATGACGGTATCTGACATAAAATTGGTACATTGTGAAGAAACAGACTGTCAATATTTTCTTTTGGATCAACACAGCTTGTCATGACTAAGCGGGTCGCGGAATGAAAGGTGCCATAGTTTTCAACCGTATAGTCTCCGCTTTTCATATAACTCATCAGCTGCCGGTAACATTTATCCGACAATGTTTCCGCATGATCAATCACCAAAATACCATTCTTCGCTTTAGCCAGCAGTCCTTCCTGAAGCAGTTTTTTATCGCCCTGAATACGAATCGAGCCAAAGATTTTTTTATAATCATCAAGATTGCTGTCAGCTTCATGAAGAAACATCAGCTTCGCGTCATCCGGAATGATTCTTTCTTCTAAGGCATACTGATAAATCAAATGACTCAGATAAGTCTTGCCGACACCATGCTCACCGTAAAGGAGAATCGGCAGTCCATTCGGCGGATATTTGATGGCAGACTGACACTGCATGATGCAGTAAGCCAGTGATGTATCATGGCCAATCGCCTGCAGGAAGCTTTTCTGCGCGAGCAGTCCCTTTTCAACAAGCTGAATCAATTCATTCACATCATAGAATTCATTGCTTTTTAAATCGATGCGAAAACTTTTCTCGACGGTTTTCTTATCCAGAAAATAAACCGGCCGTGTTGATATCTTAATGAATGTGCCGTCTTTAAAATATTCATTGAGATATTGTGAAGCTAAAGATCTTGATATATTCAGACGTTCCCCCAGTGTCGCTGAATCACTGTTCAGCTTTTGTGAACTGCAGAATTCTAAGGTACATTGAAGTATCAAATCATAAATTTCACTCTTTGTTGCTTTATCCATCGTAGATCCTTTCTTAAAGACAGCCCTTCATCTGCCTTTATCATAAACAAATGACTTCCCCTGTGTGGCATGTGTTGACGGTTTCAGCACAGTGACGCTAAATAAAGCATGGATGCGATAGAGTGAAGTTATTAATAAAGGGAGGTTCATTATGCGTTTTATAGTTACCAAAGATTATCAGGAATTGAGTCAGGTGATGGCTCAGCTGATGCTGAAGCACATGCACAGCACAAAAAAAAGGGTGAACATTGCGATCACCACTGGCGAAACACCGGTTGAGGGTTATAAGCTGCTTGCCGCGCAGACAAGAGATAAGGCTTATTTTAATCATGTGCATTATTATATTTTTGATGAATTCTGGTATAAGGATGATCCGGTGGGAATCTGCCGTGCCAGTCTGGACCGCAAATATTTCAATCTGGCAAATGTTGCGGATGACCATATTCACAATCTGACTGAAGTGAACAAAGATCGGGTTGATGATGAAATCAAACAGGACGGCGGACTGGATTTGGTGCTGATGGGAATTGGCACAAATGGTCATTTCTGCGGCAATCAGCCGGAGACATTTAAAAGCTGGGATGAGGGTGTACATACGATTGATGCCCATGCAACCAAGGTGATTGAGGATCTGATGGTTCAGCTGCTTCATGAGGACCTGAATTCTGATGATGAGACAAGAATTCCCGAGCATTATATTACAATGGGGCCAAAAACGATCATGGCCGCAAACAGCATTGTCTTCATCCTGTCTGGCAAAGCAAAGGCAGAGACGGCGCGAAAGGCATTCTTTGAACCGATTACGCAAGATTTTCCAGTTTCAATCTTTCAGCTGCATCAGGATGTAACCGTGATTCTTGATCAAGAAGCGGCCAGTGAGATCATCGACAAAATCAAATAAGCATACAAAAAGGCATACACCCGTATACCTTTTTTTCTGATTCTTTTTGAAAACTATCTGATGAAGTGAGTATGCACAGCCGCTTCCTTAACCGGCAGGCCATAAGCCGCTTTACCCAACTCAATGCTCTTCATTAAAAACGCCATATTTCTTGCTAACGTGCGCATTGTCTGAAGACCCTCGTCATCCTGCAGCGCTTCATTGGCGCTTCTGCCATGAACACTGTTCCAATATTGACTGGAAGCAACCGGCATGCCGGAAATAGTAAAATACTTATTCAATTCATCAAAGGTTGAGGATAAACCGCCCCGTCTCGCCGCAACGACACTGGCACCTGTCTTCATCGTTTTATCAAAGCTCGTACTGTAAAATAAACGATCCAAAAAGGCAATCAGCGTCGCGTTTGCTGATGCATAATAGACCGGGCTGCCGATCACCAGGCCATCGCATTCCGCAAATTTTAAAGCTGCTTCATTGACGATATCATCAAATACACATCTTCCTAATTCATGACACCGTCCGCAGGCGATGCAGCCGCGGATTGCCTGGCTGCCAATCTGCAGGATTTCTGTCTCAATTGATTTATCACTGAAAATCTTTGCCATTTCATTCAGCGCGATTGAAGTATTCCCTGCCGGATGCGGACTGCCGTTAATCATTAATACCTTCATAGTGATCCTCCTTTTTTCTTAATCTTAAACCTTTTCACAAAATGGTACAATAGTTCAACCATTAATGATGCTCATTAGCTTTTTATATTTTATTCTTACGATCCTGAATCATTTTCACAAACATATCAACTGTTTCTGGTGTTTGATGGTCAAAAAACAAACTGGTACCTGTATCTAATTGCGCAATTTTACACATTTCCTCTTCTGAAAGCTGAAAATCAAAAATATCTATATTTTCTTTCATTCGCTCAATATGTATCGATTTAGCTAATGCTACCACATTTCGCTGCATAAGCCATCTTAAAATAACCTGTGCTACTGACTTACCATGGGTATCTGCGATTGCTTTTAATACCGGATTCGCAAACATATTGCTTTTACCTTCCCCAAACGGAGCCCATGCTTCGATCTGCACATCTCTTTTCACCATATTCATCTGTGCTTTGATCTGTTGATTAAGCGGATTTGTTTCTACTTGATTCACATGTGGCTGGATATGGTTAAACGCAGCAATATCCGCTAAGCGATCAGGCGGGAAATTGCTGACACCAATAGCTCTGATTCTACCTGCCTCATATAATTCCTCTAATGCACGATAGGAACCATAAGTATCATTAAAAGGCTGATGCAATAAGACTAAATCAATCACGTCCGTCTTAAGCTTTTCCATCGACAAATAAATTGAATGTTTTGTCTTATCGTAGCCATAGTTATCGATCCACACCTTCGTTGTGATAAAAAATTCATTTCTTGGTATTCCACACTTACTAATGGCATTCCCAACCTCTTCCTCATTAAAATAAGATTGTGCAGTATCAAAATGGCGATAACCTGCTTGTATTGCATCTAATACACATTGTTCACAATCCTCTTTTGCTATTTGAAAAACACCAAAACCCAACTTGGGCATTTTAACACCGTTACTTAAGTATACATATTCCATAAATATTTCCTCCTTGACAGTTGCTTTATTTCAGCTACAATTGGATTATACATGTCGGTAGTAACTACCGGTCAATACTTATTTAAAAAAAGGAGAAACAAAATGTTCAACATGAAAGAAGCTTGTCTAAAAACAGGTCTTACTTATGAAACGCTGAAATTTTACTGTAATGAAGGCCTTGTTCCCAATGTGAAAAGAGATAATCATAATTATAGAGTATTTGATGAAAGAGATATTGAGTGGATAAGAAGCCTATCATGCTTAAAAAACTGTGGAATGGGAATTAAAGAAATGCAGCATTATGTCACTCTTTGCTTAATGGGAAGCTCATCAATTCCAACCCGTAAAATGATTTTAGCCGATAAAAAACAGGCATTGCTTGCACAGTTAAATCAAATCAATGAAAGTATTGCCTATATAGATGCTAAACAGCAATATTATGATGATGTTTTGAGTAATAAAATTGAATATACCAGTAATCTGATTAATCAGTAAACTGCAGGTAAACCAAAAAATCTGAAAGGTAAACTGATGGTCGGTTGAGTCGCTGAGCGCATCTGTTACAATGAGCTTATGTTAAAGGAGAAAACAAAATGAAAAAACAAACACTAGGTGAAATGATCGCATCACTGCGTAAGGAACAGGGAATGACGCAGGCAGTGCTCGCAGATAAAATGAATGTGACAGATAAGGCAGTATCAAAATGGGAACGCGATCTGTCATGTCCGGATATTAATTCAATGCCTAAATTGGCAGAAATTTTAAATGTCACAGTTGATGAGTTAATGCAGGGAAAAGCGTGTCCTAAAAATGAATCCATCATGAATCGTATCAATGAAGTGATACAGACAGTTCTCAAAGCAATCGTCGTGGCTATGGGTACAGCAGTCTTAGTTTTATCAATTCTTGACAAGCTTGATTTGCACACCGGCTTCACATTACTGGGCATCGGTATGCTTTGTATTGGCATTGTTCTGCTTCAGGATCGTCAGCATCTTTCATGAAATCGCAGCTGTATGAAGGACACACTGTTATCCAGCCAGCGCAAAGTTAATCACAAAGCATAAATAATTAATCGTAAAACAGATATTATTTAATGTTTATCATTAAATTTTATTTGACTATCGTAACTATGAGTGATATACTTCAAGTATCAACAGGAGGTATTCTTCATGCAGACTTTAGAGGATAAGTTAAAAAAGAGAAGTGGTATCATCGCAGCTGTGTCATTAGTTATCGGTGCGTTTTTACTTTTGGATTTTATTGCTTCATTGATTGCCCTCTTATGGCTATTAATCAGTTCGCCTGAAAGCAGTCAGTTCTATCAGTTTTTATTGATTGCACTTCATGCGAATTCAAAAGGTGTTTTATGTGCTGAAATTGGCATCGACATGGTATCAGCCTTGATGCTGATGCTGATCATACGCCATGCTTATTTATTTTTCAAATCAACTAAAAACGATGCCCGTCCCTTTAAGGCTGACAATATTATTAAGTTAAAGAAAGCAGGTATCGGTATGATCGTCTATGCCTTTGTAGAGGTCATCGCACGTAAAGGCTTCTATGCTTCCTTTGCAGACTCTGCCCCTGCTCCACAAGTCCCTGACCCGGCTTTTATTATCGCTGCCCTGCTGCTTTTTGCAATCGCTTTAATATTTGAATACGGCGCTTTGCTTCAGCAGTTATCTGATGAGACATTGTAAGTGATATTATGGCTATCATATTAAGATTGGACAGGGTTATGGCAGATCGCAAAATTTCATTAAATGAATTATCGGAAAAAGTCGGGGTAACCAATGTCAATTTATCCAAGATCAAAACCGGTAAGATCAGCGCGATCCGCTTTTCTACATTAGAAGCTATCTGTGAGGTGCTGGATTGTCAGCCGGGCGATCTGCTTGAATATAAGAAAGATGAGTGAATTTCAACAAATGAAAATCTGCTGATTAAATATTAAAACAACATCGGGCCCAAGACCCGATGTTTTGCTTATAATAATTCCCCATACCGGCGGATATAGAAAACCTTCACAACTGTAGTAATAACCAGATAACCAGCTACGATCAGCAGCAGCCAGCCATAATACATCAAAGGCATGCTGACTAAACCCAAGGCCTCGCCGATTTGGGTGGATGGCAGCAGCGTCAGCAGGAAGATGCCCGCTAATGACAGCAGAGTAACCGGCTTAGAAGCTCTAGTCTGTATAAAAGGCAGCTTGGCTGAGCGCAGTGTATGCAGCACAAGCGTCTGTGTCCACATGGATTCAATAAACCACCCGGTTTGAAAAACAGAAATAAACAAGGTAATGCTGCTTTGATCAGTAAGCGTATGATAGCCGCCTTTCACTGCCATTGGGGCAATTACAAAATAAAGCAGAAGATAGGTGCAGATATCAAATACTGAACTGATAGGGCCCATCCAAAGCATAAATTTGCTGATGCTCTCAGCAGCCCATGGTCTTGGCTGACGCAGAAATTCTGAATCAACATTATCCCATGGAATTGCCGCGCAGGAGAGATCATATACCAAAGATAGCAGAATCAGCTGTATCGAGGTCATCGGTAAGAAAGGCAGAAATGCACTGGCGCAGAGCACTGAAAACATATTGCCAAAGCTTGAGCTGGCCGTCATCTTAATGTATTTAATCGTATTCGCATAGGTGCGGCGTCCCTCAAGAATACCTTCCTTCAAAACCATTAAATCCTTTTCAAGCAAAATGACATCAGCTGTTTCCTTCGCGATATCCACCGCTGTATCTACTGAGATGCCGACATCTGCTTGGCGCATTGCCATGGCGTCATTAATGCCGTCACCCATATACCCCACGGTATGGCCATTCGCCTTTAGCTGTGCGACAATCCGCGCTTTTTGATCCGGTGACAGCTTTGCGAAAACCCTGCATTCCTCAACCAGCACTTTCAATTCATCATCACTCATCGCTTCAATTTCAAAACCCAATACAATATGCCCGGTATCGATTCCCACCTGTTCACAGACACTGCGGGTAACTCGATCACTGTCACCGGTTAGAACCTTTACCTCAGTACCATATTCGTGCAGACTGGCTATCGCGCTCTTTGCACTGCCTTTTGGCGGATCAAGAAAAGCGAGATAACCGATCAAGATCATATCCTTTTCATCTTCTACGCCAAACATGCCAGCCTCCCGCGGATTGGTTTTCTGCGCGACAGCCAGTACCCGCAGTCCCTGATCATTAAAATCAGCAACGGTTTTTAAAATCTGAACACGCAGCTCTTCACTCATCATAACCGATTGATGATTAATTTCCACATGGGTACAGATTTTTAAGATTTCCTCTACAGCACCCTTAGTAATCAGCTGTGTCTTGCCATTCCCATCCTTAACAACCACACTCATACGGCGGCGGTTAAAATCATAGGGAATTTCATCTACCTTTTCATACAGATTGCTTAAAGCCGCAAAAGCTTCATCATGCTCTGCCTCCGCAAAGGTTCTATCAATGATTGCCACATCAAGCAGATTTTTCAATCCTGTCTGAAAATAGCTGTTTAAAAAGGCATGACGCAGCACTCTTGAATCTTCATTGCCTAAAACATCAAGGTGATATTCAAGGGCAACCTTATCTAACGTCAGGGTACCGGTTTTATCAGTACATAAAATATCCATCGCGCCAAAATTCTGAATAGCGTTTAAATCTTTAATAATCGTCTTTTGCTTCGACATCACTAACGCGCCCTTGGCCAGACATGTCGTTACAATCATCGGCAGCATTTCCGGCGTCATGCCGACAGCAATCGATACCGCAAACATGAAGGCACTCAGCCAATCATGCTTAGTAAAACCATTGATTACAAATACGACAGGTACCATAACCAGCATGAAACGCATCAATATTTTAGTGACCGCATTCATACCCTTTTCAAAGCTGGTGGCATCCTGCGGTTCACTGAAGCTTTCTGCCATACTGCCAAAGAAAGTATCAGAGCCTACAGCAATAACCATACATAACGCTGAGCCGCTGATTACATTGCTGCCCATAAAAGCAAGGTTCTCACTGTCGGTTACCGATGCCGCCGGCTCACTCAAAGCAATCCCCTGCTTCTCAAGCGGATCGCTCTCGCCGCTTAATGAAGCCTGTGAGATAAACAGATCCTTAGCCTGCAGAATTCTTACATCAGCAACGACTAAATCACCAGCTGCCAGCCGCACCAAATCACCGGCAACTACTTCATCCGCGGGAATTTCCTTCGCACTCTGATTTCGATAAACCAAGGTTGTTGTTTCTACCATTTCATTCAGCTTCTCAGCTTCCCGGCTGGATTTAGTCTCCTGAACAAAACGTATTACAGTGCTTAGGGTAATCATCACAAAAATGATAATGATCTTAGAAAAGTCTTGATCCTTAGCACTTACCATCACAACATCAGTAATAGCGGAAATCCCCATCAATGCGATCAGGATTAAGGTAAAAGGTGTAAATAAGCAGCGCAAAAGACGCAGTCCAGCCCAATCAGCCTTCTGCTTCGGCAGCGTATTCGTCCCATATTTTTCACGCATGAGTTCAGCTTGTTCCTCATTAAAACCATTCATGCTTTGATTAAATTCCTGCAACAGCGCTTCTTCACTCAGTAAAGATAACGCTGATAAACGCTGTTTTAATTGAAGTCTTTTTTTATCTGCTTCATTTTTTCTATACTTAATTAAATTATTTTGTGTTAATAACTTCTTGAATGTCATTTTCTTATCCTCCTTTGCTTTAGAAAACGACATAAGCCAAGAAGGTGAACCTGCCCGCGATTAAAGGTCAGAAAGGATCAAGATGCAGGTTTGATCACTTTCTGTCAATAGGATACTCACTCGGGCATGTCCATCATCATGTCCTATGCCACTGCAGCCTGATTCCATTTCTGTCACCCCTTTCCAGACAAATAAAAAAACTCTCTGTGCGATGACAAAGAGTCTTTATGCGAACATAAAAAAGATTGTCTGTCATCCAAGCTTTAGCTTTACAGGGCGTGGTTTATTGACCATGAAATTGCATTAGACTACGCCTTGAACCGACGCAGTCTGCTAACCAACGCATAGTGTCTCCACTATTTTGCGGCAGCAACCCATATCCCTGTAGTAGCCTCACCTACCACATATTTATTTGTTTTACTAATTCCATTATATGCGCAAAGCACAGAAAGTCAACTCATTCAATTTAAGAATTATATCTCTTTCAAGCTTCATGCAATTAATCATTAACCCTTTTTCCACAGTGCTGACAATAATCGCCGCTGTTTGGCCAAGATGTCTGCCGCAATGCGGACACTTAAAGAAAAGTAAATTACACACAACCGAAGAACCTTCCACTAGGATGCCAAGCGGCAGCAAGAGGATAACTTAACAAAATCAGAATAAAACCGGTGATAAACAAACCATAAATCAATTTTACAGCATCTTTTGGTTCAGCTTATGTACTCCATGATTCGCGGTTCGCTGTACTGCGCATTCTTGCTTTACTAAATTCATTCCTCTTAAATGTGAATACTGAAATGTTCAAAGTCAAACTGTCCGCTTCCCTGCCTCAGCAAGCCCTTTGCTTCAATCATCGTAAAGCCCTCATCAATTTCATCGATTAACGATACTGGTATATCCAAAGCATAATGAGCTGGCAATAACCGTTTGACATGTAATGTTTTCACATGTTGTATTGAAGCCCGGAAAGCGATTGGATCGGTCGTTGGATAAAAAGCATAAAGACATCCGGCATAAATCAGATCACCGGAAAATAATTGTCCTCTTTCCTCATCAAAATAACAGACATGACCTGGTGAATGGCCGGGAGTGGCCACTACCCGCAATGTTCTGCCGCCCAGTTTTATTTCATCATCGTCATGCAGAATACGGGTTGGCTCACCCTGAAAAACCGTATAAGCTGATGGATCAAAGGATTTTGGAAAGTCACAGGGATCGCGCAGTAAATTAGCCTTTACCACTGGCAATGGAATCGGAAAATGCCGCAGCCAATCAGCTTCCTTTTCATGAACCGCAATCTGATCAAAAGCGTGATGTGAACCGATATGATCCCAATGCACATGGGTGGTCGCTGTCATTATCGGCAGGGATGTCAGCTGTTTACAAGCTTCGTGAATATTCTCCACACCTAAGCCGCTGTCAATCAGACAGGCCGATTCATCACCTATTACCAAATAAGAATGCACCTGTTCCCAATGCTTATATTCACTGATGGCGTATGTCTGATCATCAATTTTTTCAATAGTAAACCACTCACTCATACTGATTTCCTCCTGCAAACACACATTCGCACACACGATTACATCACACCTTCATGCAGCTATATATAAAAGTTCATCATTTACCTCATAAATCTCTTACCCTATCCAACTATCTCAGGCCAAAATCATCGCCGTGAGTTGCATACCGCCTCATTTTCCTCAATATAATTCAACAGGACAAACAGTCATCCTTTAGAGCTAAGAAAAATCATTCTGTTTAAATAACCAAACGCCCCACGCACTCATATTATGAGAAGGATCATCAAAGCAATCTTATCAAATGGCGGCTGTTTCAGCTTTTTTCAAGGCCGCAGCCAGTTATGTATTATTTTTTAGCTTCCGCATGAAAAGTATATCACTTGCATAGCTGTTATACAAATGCTTCATTTTGTCTAAATTCAGACAAATCAAGAAAGTTGTCGATTTTCTTCATGCCATGACAGTGCTAGTATACATTCATAAAAGCATACCTATCAGCAATTACGTTAATTGCTTGATCATACAGATAACGACAATGAAAAATCGTATCTTTCATCAAGGGAGGAATGGGTTTGAAAAAGGAAACAGAAGAAGCAAAGCCAGGTTTTGTAGACACTGCCGCGGCTTTTATCGTTGATAAACGGAATGGTTTCTTTTTGGCATTCATCGGGTTTGCCATTTTTTGTGTTTTTTCCACAGGCTGGGTTCAGGTCAATGATGATCTGACATCTTATTTACCGGCAGAAACTGAGACACGGCAGGGCTTGACAATCATGGATGAGGAGTTTGTGACATTTGGCAGCGCCGAGGTCATGGTTGATAATCTCACCATCCAGCAGGCAGAGAAAATAAGTGATGAATTAACTAAAATTCAAGGTGTTAAGAGTGTGGAGTTTGATGAAAGTAAGGATCATTTTAATAATGCGTCAGCTTTATTTTCTGTCACCTTTGATGGTGAGAGCGATGATGAAATCAGTATTCAGGCGATGAATGAAATTAAAGCGATGCTGGTTGATGAAGATGTGTATATCGTCAGTGAGGTAGGCAGCTCACAGTCTGATGAAATTGCTTCTGAAATGAATGTGGTAATGATTATAGCCGTTGTGATTATAATTGCCGTCTTACTGTTTACTTCGCATACTTATATGGAGATTCCGGTGCTGCTGATTACTTTTGCTGCCGCCGCGATTTTAAACATGGGTACTAATTTCATTTTTGGTGAAATTTCCTTCGTATCCAATTCGATCGCGGTTGTGCTGCAGCTAGCACTGGCCTTAGATTACGCAATTATTCTTTGTCATCGATATACCGAAGAAAGAACAACCAAACCAGCCAGAGAGGCAGTGATTACCGCATTAAGCAAGGCGATACCAGAAATATCCGGAAGCTGTCTGACTACGATTTCCGGTTTGATAGCCATGATGTTTATGCAGTTTAAAATCGGTTATGATATGGGATTAGTTTTGATTAAAGCGATACTGTTCAGTATTCTTTGTGTCTTTACGCTGATGCCGGGACTTTTAATGCTGTTTAGTCCATGGATTGACAAAACCCACCACCGCAGCTTTGTGCCTAAGATCAGTGCTTGGGGGAAGCTGACGGTAAAGACAAGGAAAATCGTGCCGCCGATCTTTGTATTCTTGCTGGTTGGGGCGTTTATCTTTTCTAACCGCTGTCCTTATGTGTATGGATACAGCACACTGACAACTGCCAAACAGAATGAAAGTCAAATTGCCGCGGATAAGATTGAAGCTAATTTTGGCAGCACCAACATGATGGCGCTGCTAGTGCCAAGCGGCGATTATAAAACGGAAGCTAAATTGCTTGCCAAGCTGGAAGCAAAGGAACATGTCCAATCAGTGATGGGTCTTGCTAATATTGAGGCAATGGATGGTTATGTATTGACGGATACATTATCACCGCGCCAGTTTGCGGAACTGACGGATTTAGATATTGAAATTGCCCGCCTGCTTTATGGCGCTTATGCTGCGGATCAGAAAACATATGGTCAGATTGTCAGCGGCATTGATAATTACAGCGTTCCTTTAATCGATATGTTTATGTTCCTCTACGACCAAAAGGAAGCTGGCTATGTGAGTCTGGCCGCTGATTTAGATGAAGAGCTGGAGGATATTCATAATCAGCTGACTGATGCTCAGGTACAGCTTTTGGGTGAACATTACAGCCGTATTCTGATTTATCTTGACCTGCCTGAAGAAAGCCCTGAAACATTTGCTTTTCTGCAGGAAATCCATCAGTGCGCAAGAGAGTTTTATGATTCTGAAAATCTCTATCTGGTCGGCAATTCAACCAATGATTTTGATCTTTCCGCCTCCTTCAGCAATGATAATATTCTGATCAGTATCCTATCAGCAGTCTTTGTCATTATCGTATTGCTGTTTACCTTTAAATCAGCGGGTCTGCCAATCTTATTGATTCTGGTAATTCAAGGCAGTATTTGGATGAATTTCTCCTTTCCATATCTCAGTAAAACCAATCTCTTCTTTATGAGCTATCTTGTTGTCAGTTCAATCCAGATGGGCGCCAATATTGATTATGCCATCGTTATAACTAATCGCTACACCTCTTTAAAAAAGGAAATGCCGATTGCGGATGCGATGGTTGAGGCGCTGAATCAGGCGTTCCCAACGATTGTAACCTCCGGCATGATGCTGGCATCCGCGGGTACGCTGATCGGTCAGCTGTCCAGTGATCCAGCGATTTCTTCCATCGGTACATGTCTGGGCCGCGGCACGATTCTTTCCATTCTCTTAGTGATGGGTGTTCTGCCGCAGATTCTGATGCTTGGCGATATGATTATTGAAAAAACCGCGTTTACATTGAAAAAGCCATCCCGCCTGCAGACACAGACTGGATCAATTAAAATGAACGGTCATGTGCGCGGTTATGTTTCGGGTATGATTGACGCGGATTTCAAAGGCACGTTACAAGGTACGATCAGCGCCGCCATTGAAGCCGGCAAAATTGAGACAGCAAGTGAGGTGATTGATGATGAGAAGGCTTAAAAAATGCATCTGCATAATCATTACATTCATGATGATCTTTGCCTTATTCCCACAGAAACTGCAGGCGGAAACGGAAATGATACACATCAAATCCATCGAAGATTTTAATGAATTTGTGCAATTAAGCAGGCTTGATACATGGTCGCGCAATAAAAGCATCTATCTGGACTGCGATCTCGATTTCACGGAACAGGAATTTACATCGGTTCCTATTTTCAGCGGTATGTTTGATGGGCAGGGACATACAATTACCGGCATTCAAATTGACGCTAACGAACCCATTAAGGGCTTATTCCGCATCATAGAGGCTGAGGGTATTGTTCAAAATCTCAATGTTTCATCAGCGATTGCCGCTGATGAAGGACGGCAGATTTTCGGTGGTATCGCTGGCGAAAATTATGGACGGATTATTAATTGCAAGTTTTACGGCAAGATCTATGGCGACGCGATCATTGGCGGTATTGCCGGTATTAATCAGGACAGCGGCAGAATCGCTAACTGTGAGGTATCCGGCACGCTGGGCGGTGAAAAATATACCGGCGGCATCAGCGGTGAGAATTTCGGCAGTATTATCAAATGTGTAAATCGCTGCCGAATCAACACATCCGCAAAAGAAAATACGCTGGATCTGGAAAACCTCGATTTGAATCAATTGGAATCCTTTAATAACGTGAAGCCGATCAATACTCATACAGATACCGGCGGCATCAGCGGTTATTCCTCCGGCATCATTCAAAGCTGTATCAATTACGCGATGATCGGTTATCCGCATATGGGCTATAATATCGGCGGCATCGTTGGGCGGCAGTCCGGTTATCTATCCGGCTGCAGCAATTACGGTCACATTTTCGGCCGTAAGGATGTCGGCGGTATTGTCGGACAGATGGAACCGGCTTTTATCCAGCAGATTTCCCGAAACCAGCTGCAAAGTCTTGGCGATGAGCTGGATCAGCTGCAGCGGATGATTGATAATGCCATGAATCATGCCGATGCGTCATCCTCCGCGATCAGCATTGAAATTAACACCCTGGCAAATTACGCAGACGCGGCGGCCGACAGTTCAAAACGGGTTTTGGATCAAAGTGCTGATTATATCGACTCCACGATTGAAACAATCAATGATACAAGCACTTTAATCATCGAAGCACTTGACCGTCTTGATCCAATCATCAAAAAGTTAAAAATCACTTCTGATTCATTCACTCAGACTTGTTCTCAATTGGAAAAGGCCATCAAAGAACTGCAAATCATCTCTGATGACAGCGGTGCTGTCATTCATCAAGTCAATCTGGCTCTTGATGATTTAAAAAAGGCTAATCAAGCCTTAGCCAGTGCTGCCGATAAGCTTGATAAGGCTCTGCAGCTATTGAGTGACGCGGCGGCCAGCGGTGATCAGGAAAAAATAAATGAAGCGCTGAACCAGCTGAATGAGGGCATGCGGGAATTAAGCGATGCCGCTCATCAAGGCAGTGAGGCGATGAAGCGGTTTGCGGATGCGATGAAGGGCAGCGGCAATGCATCTGACGCCCTTGAAGAGCTTTCACTTTCCTTATCGGCAATGAGCGGCGCGATCACTAAAACCAATGACGCACTAAAGACGCTGATTGATGAAATTGACTGGACAAAGGTATCAGAAGCGTTAAAAGAAGCATCAGATGCGCTGGCTGATGTTCAAAAGGCAAGCACTGATTTTAATGAAGGTCTAAAGAAATTGGGATCGGCGCTGGATGAATTAGAAGCACTCAATGATGATTTAGCGCCATTATATACTCAGCTGCGGAAAACTACACGCGCACTCGCATCAACAAGTGATGATTTTTCGGATATGGTTCGTGAGATACGCAAGCAAGTTAAAGCGCTGGCCGATAAGGAGCACATTCAGTTTACACGGCTGCCATCGGGATATCAGCAGGACAGCAATCAGCTCCATGCTTCAATCAGCGGCATATCCGCTTCCCTGAAATCATTGAATCAGGAGGTTGAACGTTCATCGAAAACCCTGACTGCCGATATCCGCGCGATCAGTGATCAGTTTAATGTCATTATGCATCTGATGATTGAAGCCCTTTCCCAGCCGGATACAGTGAGTGATGTCTTTGAAGACACCTCCGATCAGGATATTGATGCCACAACCAACGGTAAGGTTGCTGATTCAGTCAATTACGATATTGTGGAGGGTGATGTGAATATTGGCGGCATTGCCGGTTCAATGGCCATCGAGTTTGATCTTGATCCTGAAGATGATTTATCATCGGCTTCCGACAAGCTGAATTACCGCTATGAAACCAAGGCTGTCATGAGCGGCTGTATCAATAAGGGTTCAGTCATTGCGAAAAAGAATAATGTGGGAGGTTTAGTCGGACGCCTTGATTTAGGGACAGTCAGCCAATGTGAAGGCTATGGCATGGTAGAAAGTACAAGCGGTGACTATGTCGGCGGCATTGCCGGATATGCCGATGCCAAGATTCAGCAATGTATCGCCAAAGCTGAGTTAAAAGGAAATAATTATATTGGCGGCATCGCTGGCATGGCCTCAACGCTCATTGATTCCTATGCCTTAATCAAAGTCAGTGAAGGTATTGGCCGCATCGGTGCGATCGCCGGTGCTTCAAACAAGCACAGCCAAATCAGCGGGAATTATTTTGTCGATACTGGATTCGCCGGAATTGATGGCATCAGCTATGCGGGTATCGCTCAGCCAATCGACTATCAAGCCCTAAAAGAGCTGAATACACTTCCCAGCGCTTTCTTTGAATTCACTTTAACCTTTAAGGCAGACAATCAGACAATCAAAACAATTCCGTTTGATTTTAATGAGGATCTAAGCTCGCTGACACTGCCGGCAATTCCGGAAAAGGCCGGCTATTATGCCAGCTGGCCTGCATTTGATTATCATCGCATGCAATTTTCAGAAGTTCTGAGAGCACAGTATCAGCCAATGATCAGCGTCCTCGCCAGTGATGTCTGCATCGATGAAAAACCGCTGGTTTTAGCACAGGGGGCATTTACCGATCAGGATTTATTGACGGTAAGTCAGTTTAAGGATGATAATTGCTGGCAAGTACAATTAAGAGCCAAACAAAGTGAAAACATCACACTGAGACTTTTAAAACCCGTTGACGGCAAGGTTAGCTTATGGGTCTTAAACGATGCGGGAGCATGGGTTTCTAAGCCGTTTACCGACTGCGGCAGTTATCTTCAAATCGATATGGAAGAGAGTGAATTAATATTCTGCATCACACCCAAGAAAAGCTATACGCTCCTATTGGCTGGCGGCCTGACGCTGATACTGATAATTTTATTTATCATCAAAAAGCGCTATTCGCATAGCCAATAATCCCTCTGCCTTGATTAGACATTTAATTTTAAGTATGGTAAAATTTTAGTAAAATCAAGGAGACACAGCCATGCCGATCAATATGAAAGCCGTGATTGCCGATGCCTTTGTTTCACTGGCACAGCGTAAAAATGTCGATAAAATAACCGTTAAAGATCTGGTGGAAGCATGCGGAATTTCACGTCAGACATTTTATTATCATTTTCAGGATATTTTGGAAGTAATTGAATGGTCGATGCAGCAGGCAATGCAGGAAATGCTCGCGCAAAGTCTAGCGGTCGATGATCCTGAAAAAGCACTGCGGATTTTCATTACCGCCGCCGCTGAAAACCAAGAGATCATTAAAAAGCTGATGCATTCACAGCGCCGCGAACAGGTTGAATGTATGATGTTTCATGCGATACAAGACGGCATGATGCAGCTAGCCCGCGACAAAGCACCTCACGATCTGAGTTTCAGCGATTTAGAGATGGCTGTGCATTTCTATACCTACGGCATTGTCGGTCTGCTGCTTGAATACAGTTCGATGAAACAGCTGGATATTAATCGTTTTGCCCATCAGCTGAATCTGCTTTTATCCGGCAGGCTAATCAATTTTAATTAATCTAAACAGAATCCCCAAAGTGTAACAAATCCTTACATTTTGGGGATTTTGTTAATACAGATTGCTGAATCTGCGAATGGCGGCAGCCCTAGCTTTCCTTTATAGTATTCATGAAAGGTGTGATAGAATGCGTCAGACCCTGCTGAATATCAAATTGATGGAATTACAGCAACAATTCTGCCAGCTGACAAATCAGTTGGCGCTTGATCAACAAACAGATAAGCATGAGCAGCTTTGCCATGACTTCAGGCTGCTTGCGGATGAATATCTGAGAAAGGAAAAAAGTCTTAATGAAAAAGCTCAGACTAGTCATTCAGCTGCCGCCTGCGCGTTGTCAGCGATTCAGGAAAGCTACTGTCAGCAGTGCGATAAGCTGCTTAAGCAGGCCGCAAGCGCTTGTTTAAGCGATGAAAAGAATGCGGAAATGATGGCTTTATATGCTGAATTTGCCCTTGATTATGCCGCCCTTGCCATGGATCACGCAAGACTGGCAGCATTAAAGGCAATCGATATGCAGATGACAATAGAAGAAAAAGAGGAGGTCATAAAATGAATGAAATTAAACCGCCGAAAAAGCCGCTGATTTATTATTACGGCATTGTGATGCTGGTTCTGATGCTGTTTAATCTATTTGCAATGCCTTATCTGATGCAGCGTCAGATTAAAGAAGTTGATTACGGCACCTTTATCAGTATGAGTGAAAAGGGTGAAATCGGTAAAGTTGAAATTCAGGAAAGTGAGAACCAGATTTTATTTACCGATCCTGAAAATAAGGTTGTTTATAAGACCGGCATGGTCAATGATCCAGAGCTTTCACAGCGTTTATATGATGCTGAGATTCCTTTCTATGGTGAAATCATCGAACAGACTTCTCCGATTCTTAATTTTATCTTATCATGGGTACTGCCGATTCTGCTCTTTGTCGGTATCGGGCAATACATGTCTAAGAAACTGATGAATCGGGCCGGCGGCGCCAACGCCTTAACCTTTGGCAAAAGCAATGCGAAAATCTATGTCAAATCATCCGAAGGCATTAAGTTTGCCGATGTAGCCGGAGAAGATGAGGCAAAAGAAAATCTTGCCGAGATTGTCGATTATCTTCATAACCCCGATAAATATCAGCAGATTGGTGCTTCAATGCCAAAAGGAATCCTTTTGGTCGGGCCGCCGGGTACTGGTAAAACCATGCTTGCGAAGGCAGTTGCCGGAGAAGCCAATGTACCTTTCTTCTCAATTTCCGGTTCAGAATTTGTGGAAATGTTTGTCGGCATGGGTGCTTCTAAGGTGCGCGATCTGTTTAAACAGGCAAAAGAAAAAGCCCCTTGTATTGTATTCATCGATGAAATTGATGCCATCGGTCAAAAGCGTGACAACAAGATGGGCGGCAATGATGAACGTGAACAGACGCTGAATCAGCTGCTGACTGAAATGGATGGCTTTGAGGGCAACAACGGTGTCATGATTCTAGCTGCTACCAACCGTCCTGAATCATTAGACCCAGCATTAACCCGCCCCGGCCGTTTTGACCGCCGTGTACCGGTTGAATTACCGGACTTAAAGGGACGAGAAGAAATCCTGATCGTGCATGCGAAAAAAATCAAAATTGCTGAGAATGTTGATTTTGGCAAGATTGCCCGTATGGCTTCCGGAGCTTCCGGCGCCGAGCTTGCTAATATCATTAATGAAGCTGCCCTGCGGGCTGTCCGAGACGGCCGCAGCTGTGCCTCACAGGCAGATCTGGAGGAAAGCATTGAAACCGTTATTGCCGGCTATCAAAAGAAAAACGCAATTCTTACTGATCATGAAAAGCTGATTGTTTCCTATCATGAAATCGGCCACGCGCTGGTTGCCGCCTTACAAACCCAATCAGCACCGGTTACCAAAATCACGATTGTACCGCGCACTTCCGGAGCTTTAGGCTATACGATGCAGGTTGATGAGGGCAATCATTATCTGATGAATAAAACTGAAATAGAAAATAAGATTGCGACCTTAACCGGCGGCCGGGCCGCCGAGGAAATCGCCTTTGGCTCTATTACCACCGGTGCTTCAAACGATATTGAACAGGCCACCAAGCTGGCACGCGCCATGATTACCCGTTATGGCATGAGCGAGGATTTCGGCATGGTAGCTATGGAAACCGTCACAAATCAATATTTGGGCGGTGATACCTCACTGGCTTGTTCTGCGGATACACAAGCTAAGATCGATGAGAAGGTTATGGAATTAGTGAAACAGCAGCATGACAAGGCGCATGAATTACTGCGCGCTAACCGTCAAAAGCTCGATAAGCTTGCTCAATATCTCTATGAGAAAGAAACCATTACCGGTGAGGAATTTATGCGTATTTTAAATAGCTGAGTATAAAACAGCCCTTCCACATGGAGGGCTTTATTTTATCTTCAGTGCCTGCTTCAGCCGCAGCTTCATTAAAAAAGCTGACAGCACATCGGCTGTTAATTTAAACGCGGCAATCTGTTTAGATTCCCAAACACGATGCTCACGGCATTCGTCAAAACCGACATAGCCCGCAAACTCCCCCTCATCCAATATCGCGCATTGAAGCAGGGAGCAGCAATCCTGGGCGGCCAAGTAACTGTGGTAATGTTTAGACATCGGTTTTACTTCCGCGCAATAAAATAAGCCTTGTTCATCAAAACGCTGAGCGGTTTCAGCCAGTGAAACGGATATTGAGGAATTCATCGGCTTGATTCCCTTCGCGCACCATTCAAAGGTATTAAAACATGAGTGTCCGTCATTGCTTTCAAAGATATAGACACGGCTTACATCATAGGCATGACCGATGATTCCCAATAAACGCTCAATAGTTAAATGAATATCCTTTGCCGCATATAATTTACGGAACGCATATTGGGCGAGCTGCTCCTCCATGATTTCTACCTGATCAATATTGCTTTCCTCATTCACCGCGCTCATCAAATGATCGGATGGACATTCCTTAACGGCTTGGTAAAAGGTAACTCCCTTGCGGCCGCTTTTCTTACGGATATATAAAGCCTGATCGGCACATTGAAAGAACGTATGATAATCACCCTCGCCATACGAAAATACCGCCGCACCAATACTGCATGTGATCGGCAAGGCATTCGGCAATGGGGTTAATTCTTCCAGCGCTGACAACAGCTTTTCAGCTTTACGAAGTACATTTTCTTCATCATTGATTGATGCCATATAAATCAAAAACTCATCGCCGCCGATTCTGCCCGCCAGATCTGAGCTGCGGATCTGTGACTTTATGACTGCCGCCACACTGGCCAGCAAGCTGTCACCCGCCAAATGACCATAAGTATCATTGACTGATTTAAAATGATCGACATCTAAAATCAAAAGCGCCTGCTTCCCAGAAGCTTCACAATTCTGCATCCGGGCGGCTACTAATGAATCGATTGCGGCTTTATTATAGAGACCGGTTAAGGCATCCTTCTGAGCCATATCCAGCAGCACTAAATGCTGCCTTTTTTCATCATCAATATCGAGGATGACGCCAACCGCTTTAATTGCCTTGCCATCAGCATCAAACTGCGCGGTAGCCCTGATCCGGCACCAATGATACTTACCTTGCCGATCACGGATACGAAATTCAGTTTCAGAATATGGAACTCCCGCTGCCGTATCCTTCATGATTCTCATAAACGCATGCATGTCATCAGGATGGATATTTTCAGAAACGGGAATCCGCTGGCTGATCTGTTTACTGATGGCCGCGTAGCCGAATTTTTTATACCAATTAGGGGAGAAGAACAGCGTATCCCTGGCGATATCCCACTCAAAAATAATATCTGTCGCCTGATCCATAATTACCTGATAACGCTCTAAGGACAGCCTTAACGCTTCCTGTGCCTGTTTACGCTGTGTGATTTCAATAAGCAAGCTGAAAAAGGTTTCACTGCCGTCACGCTCGGTTAATAATCTGCCCTTATCCAGTACCCATATGGGTTTGCCGCTCTTGCATAAAACCCGATATTCAAGCTCTATATCACTGCCCTTTTTCAGCTGTTTATGAATCATTGACAGCATCATTGAACGATCATTGGGATAAACCATCTCAATATAATGATTATGGAAGCGATTCGCGATTTCCTCACGTGTATAACCAAACATTGACAAAAAGCTGTCAGACATGGTAATCAATGTAAAATGAGCGTCTTTCCTGCATTGATGAGCACTGCCGGGCAGACTGTTGTTTAACAGTTCAAGCTGGCGGCTGCGTAATGCCAGTGTTTGTTTCAGATCCTGTAAATTCGATCTGTCACGGCTTTCAACATAATAATGGGCAGCCTTTTGATCCATATCCGGATAAGAGAAATGAAGATGCAGAAGCTTCAGCTCCTTGTCAAGAACGATTGAAAAACGCAGCTTCTCAATCGCAAACAGCTTATCCTCAGGCTCCGCCTCAAGCATCCCATAAACAATGCAGATATCATCAAACGGCACAGCATATACTTGCCGCTGGCGGATGATAAACGAACCGCTGTAATCCTTTAATTCGGCTTTTAAGGCTTGCTTGGCTTCCATCAGATTCTGACAAAGCTCATTTTCACCAGTACCGATCCATGATATCTTTTCATTCATATAAGCCGGCAATCGATCAAGCCTGCGGTCGATAAAATAAAGCTCGATCAGTTTATCGGCAAAAGCAAGCGCCGCCTGCTTCAGATTAAATTGTTCCCGCTTCAAGATAACCCTCCTATCTGCCGCCATGCCCTTGACAACTTAAATTAGTAATAGTTATGTTCAGTTTATCAAACAATTTTAATAGAAAAAAGAAGCTATTCCTGAATGGTCAGAAATAGCCCCTAACTGGTACATCTATTTTTCTTTTTTCAGCTGAGCGACTTCTTTCTGCAAGGCGATAATTTCAAGCAGATATTCCCTTGAAATCTCGGCATTCATCAATTGATCCTCAGCATGGATCAGCAGCAGTGTCGGTGTCACAGCTTCATTATTCGCTTCTTTTTGAATCAGCTGGGTATGCACCTTATGAGCCTCAATAAACAGCTCCTGCCCTTCTTTTAATAATAATTCCGCTTTCTCAAAATCACCGGCTTTTACCGCCTGCAGTGCCTCATAGCATTTTGCCTTCGCGCTGCCCGCATAGCTGATAATCTGAAAGCTTACATTTTCTAATGCTTCCACTATTCATCCCCCATTAGTTTTAATGCCTGAAGCAATACTTTTTTGCCGTCCATCAAACCGTATGCCATCATATCAATCGCATCAATCGGACAGCTGACATACTGTGCTACATCACTTTTACGATAAGAAACCTGCGGTCCTAACAGCACACAGTCAGCATCCTTTGCCACATTGGCTGCTGAGTCGATTGAGAATGCGTCAATATCAAATTCTTTGCCGATGGAAGCCGCGTGAGCTTTCATTTTATTAACTAAGATACTCGTAGACATGCCGCCGGCACATAACAATACAATTTTTTTCATACTTATGCCTCCTGTTCATTTAAAGCTTCTTCAGCACATGCGAATTTGTCTTCTCTGCGCATGAATGGAATATAGATAATATAACATAAAACCAGCTGTACTAATTGCGCGATGATACCCTGCCAGCCATTAGTGAAGAAACCGCTGATAATTACCGGGAAACCTGTTGGCAGCGTTACACCATTAGTATAAGGGAGAAAACCAATAATTGTAAGTAAATAAGCAGATAATACGGAAACCGCCGGTGTCAGCATTAATGGCAGCAGCATACGAATATTCATAACCTGAGGAATACCAAATTTAATCGGCTCAGAAATACCGAATAAGGCAGGCACTAAACCAAGCTTACCAGTTGCCTTAAGTCTTTCTGATTTACAGTTAAACATACAATGAAGTGATACTGCCAATGATCTTGCGCCGCGGTTGCCAAGTACAAAACCATAAGTGAATAAATAAGGCAGTGTTTCACCAGCCGCGTAGGCGGATAAGTTAGCCATCTGCGGTTCCATCCACAGCATCATGATGATTGGCATCATCGTAACTACACCATGCATACCAAAGAACCATAAGAGTTCAATGAATGCCACAATAATCATTGCTGAGAAAATATTGTTGCCTAAATGCATGAACGGTGTTTGAATGAACTTCATCAGCATTGCGGTTACTGTACCATATGGTGTTAAGGTCATCACATAAGCAATGATTGCGAAGAGAACAGCAACAAAGATACCCGGAATAATTGCCGCAAATGAATTCGCAACAAACGGCGGTACTGAATCCGGCATCTTAATCGTTAATTTATGATCAACTGCCCAGATATATAAGCGAGCTGCTAACAGTGAACCAAACAGCGCTGTAAATACACCCTGACTGCCGAAATTGCTGACAGCGAAGGCTTGACTTTCCGATACGGTCAAGGTTAACGGACACAGGATAAAGAATGCCAGCAGACCCATAATACCGCAGTTCAGCGCGTCTTTCTTCATTATATCACCTAATTTATAGGCAACTAAGAAAGCGATATATACTGAAATGATGTCAATCGTCATCGTAGAAATTAATTTACAGATTTGCAGAATACCGGTACTGGCCATAAATACCTGCGTCGGCCCGATATCAATTGCGCCAATCAAGGTAAAGACAGAACTGATCATCATTAATGACATCGTACCCATCATACCTTGAGACAATGCTTTCATATATACATTATTCGAGAAGGCTATTGAAAATTTATTTAAGCCATCCTTTAAATTGTCAAATTTCATATTTTTTCCTCCAAATAAATTTGTTTTAATGTTTGAATATTTTCCCTGCTGAAATTTAATTCATTGATTGCGTACTGCTCGATACCGCCATAGGAATTATTAATAATATCTAATGCCCCTAACAGGAATTCCTCTCTGGCTTCTTTCAGATAACGCAATGCTAATACAAAATCTTCATTGTGTGTTTGCTCATAGGCCTCTGCCAAGCTGCGTGTATTCTTCTCATGCTTGCATACATTGGTAAGCATATAATCTTCCACAACGGTTTTCTGATTCACACCCAGCAGCAGCAAGATTAAGGCAATACCATAACCAGTGCGGTCTTTACCGCCGCGGCAATGCTGGACAATCCCGCAGTTTGCAGGGTCTAAAACCAGCTGCAGCATCTGCGCGTAGCTTGCTTTGGCACTCGATGCTAAAACAAATTCACGATTCTGTGAAGACATCATGTCATAGGCTTGTTTTGCTGTAATTTTGTCGGTACGCTGTTCAAGCAGATGCTTGTTATCCGAACTTGCCAGCGCCGCGACATCCGCCTTAGGATCAAGATAGATCACTTTGGCACCCGGAATTGGCTTATCCTCATTATTGACTCTTTCCCGCTCAGAGCGATAATCAATAATCGTTTTAATATTCAGCTTGCGGATCGTTTCAATATCTGCCTCACTCAGCTTGCTTAATTCATCTGAACGAAACAATAAGCCTTTCTTCACCACAAGTCCCTCATTTGTTTCATAACCGCCTATATCTCTGAAATTATAGGCCTTCTCTAATCGTATTTGATTCACAATCTTCCTCCTTTAATTCAACCGCATCAATTCCTCAACAAACGTTTCATAATTAGCGTTATCAATCAGCCGCTGAACCGTGTTGTTTTTTGACAGCAGCTTTATAATCCATTCATACAAGAACTTATATTTTTCACTGGATGTTTTACTCATCGAAATCAGAAAGATGATCCAGACCTTCTGCTTATTCCATTCGATAGGCTTTTTCAGCATCGTTACAGAAATAAAGGTTGACTCTGTGCATGTTTTGTTGGGATGCGGCAGCGCGACATGCGGCAGCAAATCCGTGGATGAAAATTTCTCTCTTTCCAATACCAGCTCCTCAAACTCATCCGGCAGCTCGATATTTTCACGCACACGCTTAAAGATAGCAGCCAGCGCTTCATCCTTATTCGCTGCTTCCACATTTGTAAAGAATAATTCCGGTTTAAAGAACTGTACGATATCCTTGATTTGAATTTCATTGGTCAGCACCGACTTGATTTTCTGAATGCTGTCCTCATTCAAGAAGAATGAAAATTCAAAGATTGGAACGGATGTTTTTATTTTCAATGGCACGGTTGTAAAGATATAATCAATCGGATGACTTTCAAGCATTGCCTCTACCCGATTCACATCACATATATCAATGGTTTCAATGAATTGGGAGAAGTATTGCTGGAAATTATAATAAATCAGCTGTGAGCTGGCGCGGCCGCTTCCGCAGACTACCAGTACCTTCTTTTTAGATATCAGCTGTTTTTCCTTCTTTAAAGCTACGTCAAAATGCAATGCGAAATAACTGATTTCTGATTCAGAGATTGAATAACCCCATGCTTCTTCAATCATATGTGTCGCGACAATCGCCAGGTCATAGCCGCTGATGCATTGCAGCCGAACCTCCTCAATAATCGGATTTTTCAACACGATGCCATGCTCAAGCCGGAATTTTAAAGGGACTAGATGCAGGCCGAGCATGATTCTGAGATTGAAGTCATTCAGAAAGTTAAAATTCATGGTATCACGCAAATAGATCAGAATCTTTTCAACAAGTTCGTTGATTTCTTCAGGTACCTGTGAGCTGTCTTTTTGATCTATTTCCTGCTTAGAAAGCAGCTGCAGCAGCACATATTCCTGTTCTGAATCATTAAATTGAATGGAGAATTCCGCTTCCAGCTGCTGAATGATCAGATCCATCAGCTTATCTTCATTCTGTGAACAATGCGCGCTTTCTAAACTGAAATCAATCGTATTCCCTTTCATAATTCTTTTGATTGAGATGTATAGATGGCGGATCAAGCCGTCGGTTAAATACTCCGGCAAGCTGTAGTTACAAGTTATAAAAGCATTGTTCACGATATTTCTTATTTTTTCATAAACATCGTTATCTTCGTCAATGGATTTAAACATTGATTCTTTTACTAAACATTTCTGTACATAATTACTGGAAATAAAACGGCGGTAATCAAATTCATTGCCATGGATTCTAAGTCCATAATGAGGCTTTACCTCAATTTCAAGGTTATAGTTTGCTAAGATGCCCCGAAGCTGATTCAGTGCTTTGGTTAAGGTTGATTTAGAAATATACAGGCTTGCAACTAAATCATCAGCCTTGATATAGCCATCCGTTTTAATCAATTCCTGAATGAGCTTATCAATGACATCATCCTCAGAGGCTTCTTCATGCTGCCATATCATATTAAATAGGTCTTCGTCATCAATTTTTAATTCATAACCGATACCCTTTTTGACGAGAATTGTGGCGCCATAAGATTTCAATTCATCGTTTAACAGCGGGATGCGGTTTTGAATGGTTTTAGAGCTTTTAGATAATGAAAAGGATATGCTCTTGCTGGACATGCCTTCTTTATTTTTAGCTAATAGTTCCAAAATTTGATAGTCGATTTTATTTAACATGTTATCACCTTGATACCATTATGCCACTTTTTACTATTTCCTTCCAATGCTTTATATTCCGCATAGAAGGAGAAAAAATCAATTGGAAATTAATCTAAATCCTTACCATTGCTGGCGATAACCTTTTTATACCAATAGAAGCTG
>OIWP01000410.1_pt1 | contig 64931 bp, 66 predicted proteins | sample 1587661 | NCBI WGS metagenome assembly OIWP01 (sample SAMEA3888899, study PRJEB22519) | human gut metagenome | biome: human gut; feature: human-associated habitat; material: faeces | place: Denmark | collected 2010 | reverse complement strand
CTGGTTTAATCATTATCTTGAATTAAGCAATTATCTTGGCAATGGACAGCTGATCCGTACCTTTGTCAGTGAAGCAAAGAATACCGTTGAATATCTGCTTGATCATGATATTAATGTCTATCTGTCTAAAACGGCACAGCAGATTGCTCACTTTGATGATACGATTATTTACCATCGCTGGGGCAATACACAGCCATTTGTTCATTTACAGGAATATCTGGATCAATACAATGTCGATATTCATTACAACACAACCGCGACCAAACTGTTGGTCAATGAAAACAATGAAGTTGTAGGCGTTGAATGCCGCAATGAAGATGGCAGCAAGCTGATTGTCAATGCTAAAAGTGTGATCGTTGCGACCGGCGGTTTCGCGGGCAATGAGGCAATGATGAAGGAAGCGCTTGGCGAGGAAATCTATGAAACTGTTTCAGTTATGGGCGGCAGCGACGGCAGCGGTTTAGAAATGATGTATGAAGTGGGTGCCGGTAAAGGTGAACTGCTTTCAATGAATCATGGTGTCGGCCCTAAATCCCAGGATGTACAGGTAGCTGATCAGCTTACATTAAATTCACCGGTACTTTGGGTAAACAATCTCGGTCAGCGGTTTATGGCTGCGTCATTATTAAAGGACACGGTTGATTATTCAAGTGCGGTTCTTGCGCAAGGCGGTTTTGCCTATACGATTGTTGATCAGAAAACCGTGGATCAATGGACGGATATGAGTCAGGCCAACACCGGTTCTTGGGTACATTATTGGGATCGTTTCGGTATTACCGATGAAAATGGTGATCCAACTATCTACCACGCGCCGGTTGACAAGGAAACATTCCTCGCCGACTTTGAAGTGCTGACTAATACAGGTGACGGCAAGATTGTAAATACACTTGAAGAAGCGGCTGCTTTCATCGGCTGTGATGCTGAAACCTTAAAAGCAACAGTTGCTGCTTATAACCAAGCCGTCAATGATAAATATGATCCTGAATTCTACACCGATGAGGATTCGCTGATCTGGACTTGTGAAACTGGACCTTATTATATTACTAAAGGCTACAACGCGGTACTCGGATCTTTAGGCGGTGTAGATGTTACCAATGAAATGCAGGTTGTTACCGAACATAATGAGATCATTAAGGGCTTATATTCTACCGGTAATAATGTCAGCGGCTTATCTGTAGCTGCTTATGTTAATGTCGAAGGAACCGGTTTAGGTTTCGCATTAACCTCTGGCCGACTGGCTGGCGCCAGCGCTGCCGAATACGCTAAATAAGCATCAGCAGACAGAAAGAGCTTTTAGGCGATTGCCTTAAAGCTCTTTTTATAAATAATTAACTTTTAATTATTCTATTTGATTTCCTTTAAAATGATTAACCGGCTACCTTTTAAACATTGTTAATGTTATAATATATGAAATAACTATGTTGAAGCTTCACATGAGGTACTGCTATTATGAAAAGTAAACTATCAAAAATAGGAGAATTAACCATCCCCATAATATTATGCTTAGCCTTAATTTTTACCGCTCTGCTTTCTATTACTTCCATTGATAACCTGCAGGGCAATGCCAGAGTCATCAATTATATCGGCATCGTCCGCGGTGCTACCCAAAGATTAATAAAAAAAGAATTGAATCATGAGCCTGATGACGCTCTGATTGAACGATTGGATAATATTCTGTATGGTCTGGCAAACGGCAGTGATGAATTTGATCTGATTAAGCTTGAAGATCAAACCTTTCAAGCCCAGCTGACAGAAATGGAAAGCAGCTGGTCAATCATCAAGGATGAAATATATAAAGTTCGCACCGGTTCATCGAATGAAGCTTTATATGCCTTAAGTGAAGATTATTTCGTTTTAGCAGATAATACTGTACGCTCTGCTGAGGAATATACGGAACAAAGTGTTCAAATTGCCAGAAATCATTTAATCATCTTGAATACCGTATTTATTATTCTGGCTGGCGGCTGTACGGTATTTACTTATTATCAGGAAAAACGCAGAGAAATGCTGATTCGGATAGAAAATGAAAACAAGCGGAAAAGCGAGCAGCTTACAAGACAGCAGCGTGAATTGCTGGCACCGATGAATGAAATATCTGAATTGATGTATGTATCTGATATTGATACATATGATTTATTATTTGTGAATGATGCCGGTAAAAGAATCTTTAATATCAGTGATGATTTAAGTAATTTAAAATGCTATAAAGTGATTCAGGGTTTTGATTCACCTTGTGAATTCTGTACGAATTCACGGTTAAAAACCGATGAGACTTATTCATGGGAATATACCAATCCCCTTCTGCAAAAGCATTATTTATTGAAGGATCGGCTGATTGAATGGGAAGGTAAAACGGCTCGGATGGAAATTGCCTTTGATATAACCGCGACCAATAATGAAAAGAATGAATTGAAGCAGCGTCTGGAAAGAGATAATGTTTTAGTTGACTGTATTCGTGAACTTTACCATAATCATGAAATCACCGATGCATTAACAACGGTACTTGCTCATATCGGTCAGTTGTTCTCCGCCGAACGTGCTTATATTTTTATATTTCATGACCCTTATTTTTCTAATATTGCCGAATGGTGCAATACCGGCATTGAGCCGCAGATTGAGCATCTTCAAAACGTTGTGATGGATGACTATCGGCCTTGGCTTGAGCTGCTTGAAAAGGATAAGAATATTATTTATGATGATATTGAGATTTTGAAAGATGAAATGCCTGCCGGTTATGAGCTTTTGAGTCAGCAGGATATCAAAAACATCGTTTGGGTACCTTTAGAAAAGGATAATGGATTAAGCGGCTGTATCGGCTTAGATAATCTGGCTTATGGCATGTCGGATATTGTCATTCCTTTCCTGCAGACCATTCAGTATTTTATTACATTGGCGATGGAAAGAAATGAAAACGAAAAAACATTATATGAGATGAGCTATCTTGATGAATTGACAACCTTTTATAACCGCAATCGCTACATTCAAAATATTACTGAATTGGAAGATTTACAAGGCAGTGTCGGTGTTGTTTATTTAGATATGAATGGCTTAAAAGGGATCAACGATTCCTTGGGCCATGCGGCAGGTGATCTGGCATTAAAGGCTTGCGCTGAGATTATCAAAAATAGTTCTGACTCTGAGAAGCTGTACCGCATCGGCGGTGATGAGTTTGTCATCATTTATACCGAAACGAATGAAGAAGCCTTTTATGACAATGTAGAACGGCTGAAAAACAACTTCAAACAGAGCGCGTATCAGATTGCCATCGGTTATAAATGGGAAGCTGAATGCTCTAACATTCAAAACGTAATCAAGGAAGCGGATGAACTGATGTATGCGGATAAGATGCGGTTTTATCAGAAGCATCAGACTCGCCGTTACCGGCATGAGGAAACCGAGTAATAAATTTATCGATCACCCTAAATGATTTAGGGTGATTTTTATATCCAGCTGGAAAAATGAAAAAAGGACCGCCTTAGAGGACTTCACTGAAGTGAACCCAATTATTTGGATAAAAAGTAAATAAGTTAAATTAAGCAGTTAATGAGGATTGATTTCCATATAGTACAGGAGTTAATCCTTTTAATTTTACTGTTATTCTTTGAGTATTATAATACTTGATATATCCTTTCATGGCAATCTCTAATTCATCTAATGTCTTGAATTCATATTCATGACCATAAAACATCTCATTTTTAGGTTTCTTGGTCAATAATAGCCTCGTGGGTATTCTCGAAAATCTGCCAATTCGATGGGCATTTTGCATCTTCTTTTTTGATTTGTAGGACTTTTTATAAGTCTTAAAATTTATAGTATGCCCCAAATACTCTTGGTGCGATAGTATATCAGCCACAGTTCTTTATTGCCACATATATGGATTTTCAGGTGCAGGAGCAGGATAGGTAAGTCCAATACTTCTGTAATAAGCAGAAGGTATTAGAACGTTATCTTCTGTAAGGACATTAGCAATCTGACTTGGACCATAGCCTTCCATACATAACTTGAAGATTCTTTTAACCACATCGGCTGCTGTTTCTTCTATAATCCAATGGTGCTTATCATTAGGGTCTTTCACATATCCATAAGGTGGATTCGTGCAAAGTGGTTTTCAGATTCACCTTTTGCCTTGAATACGGCACGGATTTTTTTGCTCGTATCCTTTGCATACCATTCATTGATGATATTAAGGAATGGGGTAAAATCGCTATCCTGCTGATTGGCACTGTCTACACCATTGTTAATGGCAATAAATCGTACATCAGCTTCTGGGAATGCAATCTCTGTATAATAGCCGACCTTCAAATAATCACGTCCTAATCGGCTCATATCCCTTACAATAATGGTTGCAATATTACCTGCATCCATCTCTGCAATCATTTCTTGAAAGGCAGGTCCTTCAAAGGTAGTACCACTCACACCATCGTCCACGTAGTGTTCACAAAACCATTGTCATCTGCGTATTTTTTTAATATTGCTTTTTGATTAATACTGTTGCTGTCTCCTTGAAGTTCATCATCACGAGATAATCTGCAATAAAGTGCAGTGATTTTATTTTCAAGGGCTGCATCATAGGGTTGTCTGTTATTCATAAAAAATTCTCCTTTCCGACAGCCTTCTTACGGAAACTAGCCATTCAGGGTAGTGACATATTACCGTACTATCTCGGCTTAGTCGAGTATATATTACGCAGATTTTTGTGTCATTTCAGGCGAAATAACTGGTACATTTACATTATCCAAAATGAGCCTTTTTACCTTATCATAGGCTGTTTCTTTTGCTTTATCCGAAGCCACAGATTCAATAATGTAAATCGTATCTCCGATATTCATCTGAGTGACACATGGTTTTCCTTTTTCTAATTTCATGTGAACACTTCCTTTCAAAGTTGTCTAATGGGGCAGTGATTTTCCCACCCCGTTAGGACAGGCATATTCCCATTTCGGGAATCTGCTTATAGTGATTTAATCTCAATACCGATTTGGTAATAAGTCCTGATTTAGGACTTAGTTAATCTTAAGCACTTTAATAGCTTCTTGACGAATAAGTCTTGCATCAAGATATTCGTTGGCAAGATATCCTACCTTATTATTGAGTGCAAAACGCTCTATCAATGCACGGGCAGATAATGGACTGCGATTAATAATCCAGTAGTAGCTAAAGTCACCAAAGGCAATTGGCTTATTACCTGCACCCACAGTTGGCATATCATTACAGATAATTACCTCTTTACCCATGATGGTGTTACTGTTCGGATTCCATAAGTAATTACCATCTGCATCCTTGAGTGTGTGTAAGGTTCTTGCATTTTCATCATTTACCATCCACACACCATTGGTGCGATATTCTGGCTTTACTGAGAAGTACAGATGCATAACACTATCAAAGGTTAAGGTCAGCAGTCACACCAACTTCAGCCCCCTGTGTATCATGCAAAATACCAAATGGCATATCTGCACCTGTACCATTAATAAAGGCGTTGTTTTCAGCCTTTCCAAAGCGTTTAGAAAAATCCTTAGTAAGGTATTTTTCGATATCAAATTCCAAATCACGAAGAAAATCGATGTCAATTCTTGTGATGATAGATAACTTATGACTGGTAATCTGTTTCTTGATGAAACTTTCAGCAACTTCCTTAATCTCATTTCCAGAGAAGTAGCCAACCCATTCCGCAGGTTCATCACCATTTGATACCCAGATATCATTATCCGTAGTAGTGGCACTAAGGCAGGTTGCAAGGTTTCTAAAAACACTAACCTTTGCAAGACCATCCATATATCTGCAATTGCTATCATAAGGGAGAACATACATATTTCCACCCACAGAGCCTTTATCCATTTTATCGAATGGAACGGCAAGACCTCTCATAGCCTGACTCCAATAAGCCTTTTTATATTCATTAGTTTCAATAGTAAAGTTGTCGTACATCATAGTTAAATCCTCCTAAAATTAATCTTTGTAACAAATGTCGCAAGCGTAAAGTGGCAGTATGTGTTTATCTACCGCAGGGGCAGCCTCGTTCATAAGACAACCACACTTTGGACAATGCACTTGATAAAAATGATAATCTCTGATAGTCTTTCTGTTTCGACTATGTAATCGATACAAACCATCATTTACGGTTGTGTGAAAGAAATTAAAGTGTTCATCATTGTATAATTCTTCCTCGGTCATTGTGGTAGGAATGGTTCTCATGTTGCAAGCACCCAATCCACCTGTTGTAATTCTGTAGTTTTCAGCCATTATTTTGAGCCTCCTTCTTTTGATAATATTTCATGATTCTTTTTACTCTGAATTTCGAGAAATACTTATTCTTTACACAGTATTCCAGCATTTCCTCAATGCCTGTGAAGTAACGATTCGTTACCTCATATTGAAGATTGAAATATCGGTCTTTACTTGTATCCTTCAGAGCAAGTAGAACCACAGCTTCCTTTTTATTCTGTGGAAATACTTCTAAAAGCATAAAGGTTGCAAAATCAATATGTGCTTTTAGGAAGTGTTCCATTGGCAGTGATAATCTCATTGCAGCCTCCTTGTTTGAAAAAGGGTTAATACCCGTTTGATTTCGCAATTTTTATGCGTGAAAGCCCCACGCCGTTAGCCAGAAAAAATCCGTTTTAGGATTTGACCCGCCCCCTAGGTAATGTAGCGTCTGTGCTTTCTGTTAGCACAAAAGCTCACACCAAATTCTCTGTCATTTTCTTCTATCCATATCTTCATGCCGTGAGACAGAATGTAGTCCATCATATCCCTGTAGTGAAGAAAGTGAATGCTCTAATTTCCAACGATGCACCATCTGGCAGGGTCTGGGTGCTTGCTTACATAAGCCATCATTGGATAACCTGCACGGGAAGAAAAGACATTAAATGCGTCATAAATCTTTGTGCCGTTCTCGTAGTTGTCTAGAAAACTTAAAATCAATCTGATGATTCGTCATAGCCTGTTGCCTCCTTTCATTTGATTTAGTGACAGTACTTGTGATTTGGTGACAGTTCTAGTGACAGAACTTTTTACTACCGTCACCTGAAAAAGCCTTTATTTAAGCCATTTCTAAGGTGTTGGTAACAGAAGTGACAGCATTTCCGATTTCAATTTCTTCTACATATAAACCTTGTACCCACAGATATTATTACTACCTACATACAAACTTTTTTATCTGTCATAGAATTTTCAAACACAGTCACTTCTGTCACCATTTATGCGGAAAGTAACTCTGCTCCATCATAGTCATAAGCCTTTGCGTAATGTTCCTTAACCTCATCTGTAAGTGTAAGTGTGCGATAAAATGTATCACCTTTGCCCCTGCGTATAATTAAATCTGCATAAGGGCAGTCATAATTTTCTGCAAGAATATCTCTGAATTCTTTTGCCGTTTTGGAAAAGCCATGATTGTTATCCTTGCACCATCCCTTATAAACCTTGAATACTTTACCAGTAGTGCAACCATCGGTAATCTTGCCATTCGGACGTTCTGCCATGCATTCATTAAGAAAGCAAATAACAGTATTATTTCTTCTATATATTCAGTTCTGGCATTGATAACGGATTCTGGTTCAGAGAAAACGATAGCCATTATCTATGACTGTCTTTAGAGCCATAACCATCTTATGAACAATGCCTTCACGCTCAGCATACATCTTATCCAGTAGCATTTTATCCTGTTGGTGTTCAGGAATGACGTTGTTGCTTTCGATTAGCTTGATTCGGTCATAGACCCATTTGCCATCATCACCAAACTTAGGTAGCAGTTCATACAAAATCACAGAAGTCCGTTATAGGTAAATTCAAAGCCATTCATTCCCTTGAGCTCTGCAAAAAGGCTGTCACCACCTGTACATTTCTTGAATGTCTTTAATTCCGATACAGTCATAAAACTCATATCAGAGCTGCCTGCAAGTCTTTTTCCATAGATGTTACTCGTGCCAAATCGAGCCTCTAGTTCGGTAAGGTCTAGGCTTGTATAATTGTTTCTGCTAATCAAACGCTCAACCAAACTTCTAAGCTGTTTCTTTACTGTATTACCTTTTCCTACATGGAATAAGGACTTTTTCATTCGATAGCCCTTCACATTGGAAATAGCAGTTCCTGCAAATTCTAGGAGTAATTGCTTTTTCTCTGCACCCCTATCTGTGAGTGTTTCCATATAGGAATCAAACACTGGAGTAGGAGCAGGTACATCCGTCCAGTTACAAGGAATCTGAATGGTACTAAGAATGTCAGGGCTATGTGGTATCAGTTGCATATCCGAGAGCCTTAATATTCCATTTTCGAAGTTGATGATATTTTCATTTACATCCACATCATCGTGTGACACGAAGTTAAGGTCTGTTGTGATATGTGCAAATACCTCGCTGACAATTCCCATTTTTACAAGGTCTTCATCATATTCTGCGATATATCCTTTAATAAGACCACGGAGCATATCATCGGAATACAAACGATAGCAACCATCTTCATATACATAGAGAAGGACACCTTACATGGCACTGTTGCGAACAAAAATATAATCCAAATGCTCACGGACATATTTTGCCAGTTTGGTTGCCACCACAACTTCTATATCCTTGTCAGGAACACAAACCACTAAGGTTTAAGGAGAAGTGGAATACACCATTACAAGCCTCAATACCTGCGTTAATGGTTCTTTCGCTATAATCTGGTCGATTCCATTTATCACGCATTAGTGCTGAATCCCTAAAGATTGCATCAATAAGTTCTGGATCATCCAGTACGAAATGCTATCAAGGAGCATAAAGCACAATCAGTAGCCGAATCATCGTTGTTGTAGTCCGAAATGTCACCTTTATCAAATAGCTTGATAAACTTGTCTCCATTTTTCTGCTTTCTAAGATTTGCTATAATATCGAAGATGGCTTTATCGCCATCACGCTTTGCAGAATAATTGACCTTTTGTTTTCTTCACATATCCTTATCTAATGTAGTAAGGATTGCCTGTGTACAATCTTTCAATGGTTCTGCAAGCACAACATCTTCTGTATAAACAGCAAATCTGTTTGTAAGACCACCGATGTATTGCTCAACCTTGTTATGCGGATTCTTTAAGTAGAACTCTCTGGCAAGTTTCAGTTTTTGCTCCTTCTCATCGAAGTAGGTAGGAATTTTAGAAAAATCTACCTTTCCATATATATGGATTCCATTGCCACTCGCAAAGCGTTCTGTGTAACTGTTAAAGCGTGTTATCAGCATTTTTACAAATGGATGTTCCATCTCTTTGTCATCGACATCAAGGAAGAAATATCCTTCTTGCAATCGAAAGCCGATACCTGCCGCCTTGCTGATATCAAGTGCAGTAACCGCTTCATCGTAGGTTGACCATGTATCACGATATTCTTCATTTGTACCTGTCTTTGCTCCTGTAATAGAGATTGGCACCTTTGTAGGGTTGCCATTCTTGTCTTTGCCCCAGAACCATAGAAACCATATCTTTTGTAACTTAAGTTCTTTCATTAAATCTTCGTTAACCAAATGGCTCACCCCTTTCCTTATAATATGTAGCCATCACATCACCTCTTTTTTGCAAGCAACCCATCATTAAGCATTTCACAGAGTTTTCCATAATTGATAAGGGCTCTGTTGCCAATGTAGGTTACAGGAAGTTTTCCTTCACGCAGTAGCTTTCTCAACGCATACTCGGAAAGAACGCCTGTCCTTGCTACTTGTCTGATTATCATCATGTATGGCTCATTATTAACTAGCTTCATGTACTGTGTTCCTCCTATCGTTATTTTTTGCATAAAAATTGCCGTCCCTCATACGAAGAACGTCATAATATGGAGTCGGGTCTAACACGCCTGTGTTATTCCTAATATCAAACATTTCTTGTTTTTTCTTGCGATTTTCTCTTTACCTTCTTCGATTTTTCATAAGCGTTCATCCTCCTTCTTATAGATAGACTACGCCCATACAAATGTTTTTAGGTCGACATCCGCATGGGCGGGAAACGACCGAGCATTACGCTCAGTATTGTTTGTTATCATACGCTATCGTGCCGTATCATATTGACATATTGCGTTTCTCTTGATATAATTACAACACATCAATCAAATCGTAATCACAAGAGAAACGCATTTCCAAGAGGTAAGGCAGATGACAAATCAAGTAAAGAAAAATTCTAACGATAGATATAATGATACGTTTCCTACTATATTAAGAGAACTGATGGAGAAAACAGGAATCACACAGAAAGACTTAGCAGAGGTTATTGATGTAAGACCACAAACGCTTAGTTTATATAGGAACGGACAGTCACAGCCTCTTCCTGACAAGCTGGTATTGATTGCCAGACACTTTGGTGTTTCTGTGGACTATCTACTGACTGGTATTAGTTCTGACAATATGGATGTGAGTAAGGAATTAGGATTATCAGAGACGAGCATTGAAATGCTTAAACGGTCTAACAGCACTGAAAACTTCGATGGTATGCCTACGGTGTCCGATTATATTAACAACCTACTATCGGACGGCGAGTTTTATCAGTTTATTGAAGATTTGATATTTAAAGTAAATGGTGTTCAATGTGCTACGAACATGACACCAGAAGTAAAGCAGAAACTTCCTCAGTTTAATTACGAGGGTTACTACATCTGGGAATTGCAGATGTTCATACAGGAATTTATTAAAAATCAGCTTGTTAAGAACGGGCTGGAAATTGAAAAGGAGTAAAGGATTTATGGCTAAAAATAATGCCGTAGATATATCTGAAAATGACATTTTAGATATGGGAAAAGATATACTCAATATATTACTTATTGACAGAACAACAAAAAGAAATATTATTTGGGCAACTTCAGATTATGAAATATTGGGCAAGTCATATAATGCTAAACTACCTATTACAATAGATTTAATAACAGAAGGTAATTCAGGGATTATACAACCAAGAGTTACCAAGAATAAGAATGAACAGTTATCAAGAACAAAAGGAAAAGCAGAGGTATTTACCCCATCCTGGATATGTAATGTTCAAAATAATCTTATTGATAATGAATGGTTTGGTAAAGAAAATGTTTTCAATACCGAAAAAGAGAAATCCTGGGTATCTACCAAAAGTGTTATTGTATTTCCGAATGATAAGAATCACACTTGGAAAAAATACGTTGATGATAAGAGACTTGAGATAACTTGTGGCGAAGCACCTTACTTGGTTAGTCGATACGATACTGTTACTGGAAAACCCATTAATATAAACGCTAGAATCGGATTATTAGATAGGAAATTACAGGTTGTAAATGAAAATACTGAAAATGTGGATGAATGGTTTAAATGGACAAAAAGAGCTTTTGAAAGTATATATGGATTTGAATTTCAAGGTGATAGCTTGTTATTAGCTAGAGAAAATCTTTTATTTACATTTATAGATAATTTTAGATATAAATTTAAATGTGAACCAAATTATAAACAGATAAAAGAAATTGCAACTGTTATATCGTGGAATATTTGGCAAATGGATGGTTTGAAATTTACTGTCCCATATGAAGATATTTTTGAGCAATATTATCAACTTACACTAGATGGAATGAATATCGAAAGCAAGCAACCTTGTTATTGTAAAATAAAGGATTGGCGTTCAAAAAAAATATTGACATATAAATCAATGATAATGAAAGAGGGAGATAATTAATGCCTAATTTAGAAAATATAGATATATTAGACCAATTAATAGTAGGTCGTGTAAAACCAAGCATTTATGCATTCACAACAAATACTGTTCCTAATTATTTGAAGGTAGGCGATACATATAGACCTGTTCCTACTAGACTGGCTGAATGGAAAAAATACTTTCCAGATCTAGTGCAAGAATTTGAAAATACTGCAGCATTATCAGATGATGTGTTTTTTAGGGATTATGCAATCCATCAATATCTAGAATTTGTATTACATAAGTATAGGTTGCAAGAAAATGATATTCCTGTAGGCTTATACTATTCTAGAGAGTTTTTTAAGGATACTACTACAGATGATGTGACAGCAGCTATTGAAGATATACTTATTGATTTTGAAAGAAACACCGGTAAATATAAATTCTATGATGCTAATACGAAGTTACCTGAAACCTTTACTTTTGCATCAACAGGTTATTGGGAGTTACGCCCTAATCAAAGTCAGACTGTTGAAAATTTCAAAAAAGCTGTTGAAAATGGAAGAAAGAATCTGCTTATGTATGCAGTAATGAGATTTGGTAAATCCTTTACTTCTCTTTGTTGTGCAAAGGAAATGGATGCAAAATTGGTTCTTGTTGTTTCAGCAAAAGCTGATGTCAAGGAGGAATGGAAAAAAACAGTCGAAAGTGCTGAAAACTTCAACAAAGAATATGTGTTTTTATCTTCTGATGATTTGTTAAGAGATACATCGGCTATTCAATCAAGATTTAATGAGAATAAAAAGGTGGTTGTATTTTTAACCCTTCAAGATTTACAAGGAGTAGAAATAAAAAGTAAGCATAAAGAATTATTTGCAAATGATATCGATCTGTTAATCGTTGATGAAACTCACTACGGAGCAAGAGCAGAAAGTTACGGTAAGGTATTAAGAGATAAGAATTATGAAAAAGATGTTAATGAGAAACACGCTGATGATGATTTTATAGAGTATGATAAAGCAGAAGAAACATTAAAAAGCTTGTCTGTAAATGTAACATTGCATCTTTCAGGAACACCATATCGTATATTAATGGGAAGTGAGTTTGAAAAAGATGATATCATTGCATTCTATCAATTTACAGACATTGTAAAAGACCAAAAGCAATGGGATGAAGAAAATCTTCTCAATGAAGAACCCGAATGGAACAATCCTTATTATGGTTTTCCTCAAATGGTGAGATTTGCATTTACGCCAAGCAAATCTGCACTGGATTTGTTAAATTCTCTTAAGAGCAATGGTATAACATATGCTTTTTCAGAATTATTGAAACCTGCATCAATAAAAAAGGATACGAAGAATAATGAACATAAAAAGTTTATTCATGAAAAAGAGGTTCTTGAACTTTTTATGGCTATTGATGGTAGCAAGGAAGATGATGGTTTATTATCATTCCTTGATTACGATAAAATAAAAAACGGAAAAATGTGTCAGCACATGGTGATTGTTTTACCATACTGCTCAGCTTGTGACGCACTTGAAGAACTCATAAAAAATCATACAAGTGAATTTAAGAATCTTCAGCATTATGAAATCATTAATATATCTGGTGTTGACAAACCAAATGAATATCGTAATATACAAGCGGTAAAGACAAAAATAAAAAACTGTGATGATGCACAAAGAAAGACAATTACTCTTACTGTGAATCGTATGCTTACAGGTAGCACTGTTGAGCAATGGGATACAATGATATATTTGAAAGATACCTCTTCACCACAGGAATATGACCAAGCTATATTTAGATTACAAAATCAATTCATCAAAAAATATATTGACGATTCAGGTGAAGAAATCAAATTCAATATGAAACCACAAACATTACTTGTAGATTTTGACCCTCATAGAATGTTTACTATGCAAGAACAAAAATCTATGATTTATAATGTAAACACAGATGTTGCAGGTAATCAACACTTGGAAGAACGATTAGGTGAAGAATTAAGAATATCACCTATTATTCAAATTAACAAAAATAAGATAACGCAGGTTGAACCAAACGATATCCTTGAGATAATCAGCCGCTATTCTAACTCAAAGGGAGTTCTTGAAGAAACAAAGGATATCCCCGTTGATATGTCCTTGTTGAATTATGAAGAATTAAAAAGAATTATCGAACAACAAGCTGAGTTAGGAAGTAAGGGTGGATTAACAATGGATGCTTACGCTGGAGAAGAAAGTGATTTTGATGATTCAGAAGAAGATGATGGTAATGACAACTCTGATAATAAGAATAAAAATACAGATAAGGACAATAATACACATTCTGAAAATGAAGTGGATGATACAAAAACTCTAGAAAATAAGTTTAGAACATATTACTCTAGAATTCTATTCTTTTCATTTTTGACTCCAGATACTGTTAAGTCGCTAGATGATATACTTATTGTGATAGATAAAAAAATCAACAAAAGAATTGCAAAAAATCTAGGAATTTCAAAGAACGTATTAGCATTTATAAAAGAACATATTAACTTATTTATTTTACGTCAGCTTGATTATAAAATTCAAAATTTAAATATGCTTGCCCATGACGAATCAGTTGAACCAATTGAAAGAGCCTTAACCGCAATAAAAAAATTTGATAGAATATCCGACTCAGAAGTTACAACACCAGATAATATAGCTACTGACATGATATCCCTAATTTCAGATGATTACTTTTCTGATTTGGCTAATGGCAGAATACTTGATATTGCAAGTAAAATGGGGGAATTTGCGATTGCAATTGTTCATAGATGTAATTCTATGGGCATTTCTACAGATGAGATTGAAGACAAGATAATGTCTATACCTACTTCTTCTATTGCTTATGAATTCACACGAAAAGTTTATGAAGTCTTAGGCTTGAATGTGGACATGATTGTTTCGAAATTCACTAGCTATGATTTACTTAATTTGAAAGAAATAGATAGTAATGACAAAGAAACCGATACTGTAGACTATGCAAGAATAAAATCGATACTATCACAGGATTGTATGCCAAGTGAAATGACACTTGATAATAATTTAGAGAATGAAGGTGAACAAATGAAATTTAATGCTGTTGTAGGAAATCCGCCGTATCAAGAAGATGATGGTGGTGCTGGTGCTAGTGCGAGAGCAATATATCCAGATTTTGTAAATATCGCTAGAACAACGTCTTCAAGATATTCATCTGTGATTATTCCAACAAGATGGTTTACTGGTGGAAAGCATCTGAATGAATTTAGAGACAGTATGTTAAATGATATCCACATTAAAGAGCTTCATGATTATCTGCATCCAGAGGAAGTATTTCCAAACACAAATAATCGTGGGGGTATCTGTTATATATTGTGGGATAACCAATACGATAATGTTGAAGATAGTTCAGTTAAAATTGTAACTCATGAAGAAAATTCGAAGTTATCGATTGCTAATAGACCTTTTAAAACTCGAGATATCGATGTTTTTATCAGAAACAGCAAGGCTATAAGTATACTTAATAAGATTATACCCGAAGGACAAGAAACGGATGTAATGACTAATCATATTTCTCCTCGTAAACCATTTGGTATTGATGGAAACATTGTCAAGACAGCTGATTTTCACGCAACTAAAGAAAATATATCAGACCCTGTTTTATGTTATGGAAAATCAAAATCTATTGGGTATGTAGAAAAAAATATTGTTTCCTCACATCTAGAATGGATAGATGTATATAAAGTATACATGCCATATGCAAATAATATTGGAACAGAATTGAAAGATGATAATCAAAATACTTTCATTGGTATTCCTAACAGTGTTTGTTCCGAAACATTTATTATGGCTGGTATGGATTTAAATCTTACAGAAAATTCAGCTATCAATCTATCAAATTATTTGCGAACGAAGTTTGCTCGCTTCTTGTTAAGTCTATCTAAAACAAGCCAGCATGGGACATCAAAAACATATCGATTTGTTCCTGTTGTAGATTTTAACGAAGAATGGACTGATGAAAAACTATATAAAAAATATAATCTTACTCAAGATGAAATAAATCTAATTGAAAACAGTATAAAATCAATGAATTAAAAAAAACAGGCTCTCATCAAGTGATAACTGATGTGGGGATATTTCTATTTCCTTCCACTCTTGAATGGCGATGAGCCTTCCAACTTTGAAAGCAGAATCTTTCGGTCTGCTTTGTATTCATCACCGATGAATCCAGCCTTAGCAAAAAACATCGGAATGCATATTTTTCGTTGGTTGCTTTCTTTTCAGAAGGACTGATTCTCTTCTGAATAATGGTCATCTCGCAGATTGCAGAATCAAACTTGCTGTAAGTCATGGTTGCATCTGGATCTATTTCAGAGAACCACGGGAATCTGACTTCGTATGCACCTTCCTCATATTCAAGATTGTCTGCCCCAAGTGCTTTCTGTACAAGGAAGCCCTTTGACAAAAGCAGGTTGTCTAGGTTCTCGGTATTTACCTTATCCTTTGCTATTGCCACTGTCTGCCCTAATTCTTCGCTCTGTGGCGTTGTAAGTTCTTCTGCAATTATTTCTTGTGATTCTGCTACAAAGCCTCTTACGGTAAGTTCATGTGTCACTGCGGCAATGTCCGTACCATCGGCATATTCGAGGTTGCCTTCACGAGTGACCGTATAACAACCAACCTCATATGCGTATGTTGGTGTCGTCTTGTAAATTGCCTTTGCTCCTGTGATTTCTTCGAGTGCCTTTACAAAAGGCTTTCTTTGATATTGTAGTTTAGTATCATCTGTACTCCCTCCTTGATTTTTGATATGTACATATATCACTCTAAACCCGGTAAATAGCAAGTTAATTGTCACACATAATTAGTAACAAAGAAAATGACCACACAGGAGCATTTTATACTCTTGCATGGTCATTCTTTTGTTTCCGCTTGAAGGGTGTCACTCAAAAATCTAGTTTTACTTAATTTGTATGGGTCCCTGAATTAAGGAGTCATCTGCATTGTTTTCCTAAATCCCTAAGTGAACACCCCTTTAAACGATCCATTTTTGTAATGTTTTGATTAGTATTTCTACATCGATTGGCTTAGCGATATGACCATTCATACCAGCATTCTGCGCCTTGACAATATCGGTAATAAAAGCATTGGCCGTCAGTGCGAAGATGGGGATTGTATTTGCATCTTCACGCTTAAATGCACGAATTGCTTCAGTCGCTTCATAACCGTTCATAACCGGCATCTGAATATCCATCAAAATGGCGTCATACTTACCGACTGTGGATTGTTTAAACATTTCAACAGCTTCTTTACCATTAACTGCGGTTTCTACACAAAGACCCTGCATATTTAAAATTTCCATCGCGATTTCCCGGTTCAATTGATTATCCTCTACAAGCAGGATTCGTTTCCCCTGCAGATCCGTGTGCTTCTCCTCAATAAACGCATTAGCTGTTTTATGCTTGCTGCTCATGCAGTAAAGCTTTAATATATGCAGCAGCTTTGACTTAAACAGCGGCTTAGTGATGAACGCATCAGCACCCGCTTTGATGAATACTTCTTCCGCGCCGGAAAAATCATAGGCAGACATGATAATAACCGCTACTTTATTACCGGCCTTTAAACGTATTTGTTTTAATGTTTCAAGGCCGTCCATATCCGGCATTTTCCAATCCAGCAATACGGCAAATACCGGCTTATGGCTAAAGCTTATCCGATCTAATTCCGCCAGTGCCGCCGCTCCGGATAAGGCACTTCTCGTTTGCATCCCAAGCTCTTCAAGCAGCAATGCCGCGCTCTCACAGACGGTTTGATCATCGTCTACAATTAACACGGTTTGATTGATCAATTCAGTTGCCTGTTCCTGCGCATCATGACATACCTGCAGCGGCAAAGATACGGTAAATTCACTGCCCTTGCCTAATTCACTTTTAACTTCAATCGTTCCATTCATCATATGGATAATATTTTCAGTAATTGTCATGCCAAGTCCAGTACCCTGTGTTTTAGAAATGCGGGTATCTTCAGCTCTTGAAAATGGTTCAAAGATATGCGGAATAAAATCCGCGGACATCCCGATACCATTGTCAGAAATCACAAATTCATAGCGTTCACGGCCATCAATCATGGATTCATGTTCCTCAATCGCTAAACGGATTGTGCCGCCCTCTTGGGTGTATTTAATCGCGTTAGAGAGTAAATTCATTAAGATCTGCTGAAGACGATCACCGTCAGCGACTACATTCTCATGAAGCAGATGACCGACCGTTATCTGAAAATCGAGATTCTTCTGCACCAATAAAGGCTTGCACATATCGGTTACATTCTGCAGAAGCTCCGGCAGCTTAATATTTTCCAGCATCAGATCAATCTTGCCGCTTTCAATTTTAGACATATCGAGAACTTCATTAATCAGATTCAGCAGATGCCGGCTAGATACATCAATTTTATTCAGACAGTCCGCAACCCGCTGCGGCTGATTGAGATTTGCCTGTGCAATTACCGTCATGCCAACGATAGCATTCATCGGCGTGCGGATATCATGCGACATTGACGAAAGGAAATTAGTTTTAGCCTCATTAGCAACCTTGGCTGTATTATAAGCATCTTCTAAAGCTTTTCGCTGCCGTTCCTGCTCAAGATGCTCTTCAGTAATATCAATCCCTACACTGTAAATTGACGGAATTCGATCCCAACTATCCTCACCGCTGATATAGCATAAGGTCATTGTCAGCATTCGTTCTTCTTTAGAACGAGTGATAATGCGAGCCTGCAGCACCGCGTTTTGACCAGTCTTATTTAATGCTTTAGCACTCTTGTAAACCCGATCCATATCCTCTGGATGAATGTATGAGCATTTGGAATCCAGCTCAGTTTTAAATTGTTCGCCGGTATAGCCGATCAGCTTAAGCAATTCATCGCTGTACCATAAAACCGTATCATAATCTCTGGCATCAATACGCAGCAAACCGCCGGGAATCGTTTTGATGATTGCCTCGCGTTCCTGATCTTTTTTTGCCAGCTTATATTCTGTACTCAGCATGTCATGAGACAGCTCAATCCGCGCGCGGCGGCCTTCCCATTCAAGCATGCGGTCTTTAATCATAAACGTTCTGTCCAGCGATGGATTATAGAATTCCCAAGCATAGGTTTCATCCTTTTTTAAAAGATGATTCGTACAAAATGGACAAGGTGCGCTTCGCCCCTGAATCGCCTCATAGCATTTTTTACCAATCAGCTTTTCTTTTGGCCGATTCAGTGTTTCACATGATTTCTCATTAACGTATAAAAGCTCGTAATTATCCATATCGCTGATATACACATTGCCCGCATATTCTGACATCAGCCATTCAATCTGTCCGATACGCGTCATTATCTCCGCATCAGATGCTGCCTGCTTATGACAAAGAATATTCATATCATGAAAAACTGCCGACAGCACTGTTTTGCCGTTGACAGTCTGATTAGTGACGGTCATATCCACCTGCTGCCAGTCAGTCAGCCCCTTTATTTTCAGACTCAAAAGCTCACTGCATTGACTCTGTTCACCTGAAAGATGAAGCAGTGAATGCATCAGTTTATCATATGCCTCTTCAGTCAGCAGCTGCTTTAGCTTAACCGCATCCGATGTAAGCTGCCAAAGCTTTTTCAGCCGCTGATTAGCCGCAAGCAGAGGCAGTCCATCATCCAGCAGCAGATAGCAGGCGGCCAGTCCCATTTCATCCATCAGCGTCAGCCTTGCCGCGGCCCAATCCTCTGGTACTTGCGCCCGCTGTATATTCTCTGTCTGATTCATGGCAGTATCTCCTTTAAAACATGATTCCTATGAAACTATTATAGTCTCGAGTGCACATGTTAGCAATAATATATACCAATTGTGATAATTATTCTTTTATCTTTATTTCCTGTAAATTACTTAATGCCTGATATAATTCATCAACATGAACCGGTTTAACTAAATAGCCGTTCATTCCCGCTTTTCTGGCTTTTGCCTTATCTTCTTCAAAGGCATCGGCACTCATCGCCAGAATAGCCACCTTACCACGCTCACCAGGTAAGGCTCGAATCTTGCGGGCTGCTGTCAAACCATCCATAACCGGCATGCGGATATCCATCAGTACCGCATAATAAGTTCCTTCAGGATGATTTTGTACCATTGCTGCCGCCTCAGCACCATTCACCGCTGGTTCAACAACCATTCCCTGCATCTCAAGCAGTGTTTTAGCAATTTCCATATTCAGCTCATTATCTTCAGCCAGTAAGATGCGCTTACCTTTCAGATTATATTCAGGCTTTGGCTCAGATTGCGCTTCATGATGAATAAACATACTGCCCAAAGCAGAGCAGATTGATGAAGTAAACAATGGTTTCGTAATAAAACCATTTGCCCCTGCCGCGATTGCCTCATTTTGAATGCTGCTCCAGTCATATGCGGATATAATAATAATCATCGTATCCGGCCCGACAAGCTGACGAATTCGGCGGGTAGTTTCTAAGCCATCCATATCCGGCATCTTCCAGTCAATCATCGCTACATCATATAATTCATGCTTATCCATTCGATCACGCACTGATGCGACAGCCTTGATTCCTGAATCAACCCACTCACAATCAGCGCCGATATCTTTTAGAATGGCGGTAACCTGTTCCCCTACTATTTCATCATCATCAACAATTAAAATACTCAAATCCTTTAAAAGCTCACGCTGACGGCGTATTTCTTCCTGTTTATGATCAACGTGAACCAGCTTCAGCGGCAGCTGAACAATAAACTCAGTTCCGACTCCCTGCTCACTTTCAACACTGATGCTGCCGCCCATGAGTTTCACAAGATTATGCACGATTGACAGACCAAGACCGCTGCCTGCCTTATTGCGGGCATTATCACTGCGCTCCTGTTCAAATGGCTGAAACAGCTTCTGTTTAAATGATTCTGAAATACCGATACCATTATCCTTTACTGAGAATTTTAAATGCGCGTAGCCATTGCTAGTATACTCATTGCTGATAGTAACAGTAATCTTACCCTTTTCAGATGTGAACTTTAATGCATTGCTTAAAAGATTCATGAGAATCTGACGCAGATGCAGCGCATCCCCCTGATACTCATCTGCTAACGGCTCAAGTATCCGCATCTCATATTGTATTTCTTTCTCAGAGGTCTGCGGTACCAAGATACTGTTAATTTCCTGGAGAACATCCTGCAAGCTGAATTCATCCTCATTAATCTGCATCTTTCCTTGTTCAATCTTCGACATATCAAGGATATCATTAATCAAAGCCAGTAAATATCGGCTTGAAGTATCAATTTTATCAAAACAGTGCAAGGTAGTTTCAACATCTCCCTGCTTCATCTTACCAATTGTCGCCATGCCGATGATTGCATTCATCGGTGTACGGATATCATGACTCATACGCGACAGGAAATCACTTTTTGCTTCATTGGCTGCATTAGCTCTCTGCAGGGCGTCGCGAAGCAGCTGTTCCTGTCTGGCCTGCTCACTCTTCTGTTCATCCAAGTCTTTAACCAATAGGATCGCCAGCTGTGATTCCGCATAAGGATCTTCAACATGAATCACATGCGCTGACTGCCAATGATAGCTGCCGCTGACATCCTGCTGAAGCAGTTCCATATAGATTTCTTTTTCACCCTTCGCAAAACGTTCAGCCATAGCTTCCCGGCGGAAATTCTTTACATAATCCTGCTGATAATCCGGATGCACACGTTTAAAATAATCGTTAAACAGCTGATGATAACTGCCTGTTTCTGACAATCCAGCCTCTAATTCATTATGCAGCAAGGAATAGCTGTCTTCACTTAGATTCAAATTATAAATCAGCGGATACGCGGTATCGATGGCTGCTCTTAATGATTCTGTTTCAACCCGCCGGCTCTTTTCTATTTCAAGACGCATTTTCTTTTCGTTTGTAATATCTGTATAAATAGCCTGAATTACATCTTTTCCATCCATATTGATCAAACGCTTCATCAATACGGAAATCCACAGCTCACTGCCATCTCGCCGATATGTCAGCCGTTCATAAGCAGTCTCATCACCCAGCTTCATATTATTTAATGTATTAACGATTGCGTCATAGTCCTTGGCAAGAACAAACTGAAGCGGACTTTTAATTTCTCTATGGAAGCTTTCTTCATCATAGCCGTAGATTTCCCATCCCTGACGGTTGCTCATCAGCAGCTGATGCTTCGCATCGACACTAAACTGAATGATTCCGCAAGGCAATGTATTAAACAATTCCATCATGAAGGCCGCTTGACGCTTAACATCACGATCTGCCTTAGCATATAATAACTCACGTTCTTTGCGCTCGGTAATATCACTGACAAAACAATAGGCTTCGTCAACACCCTGATCATTTTTAATAATTTTACCAATATTTAAAATCCAGATCAGCTGGCCATCAGCTCTTCTAAACCGATATTCACACATGAAATTGCGCTGTTCCTGAATTGATTTCATTAATTCATTATGAATCTTTTCTAAATCCTGTTCGTGAATCAAAGACACTGTATTCCCATGGGTAGCTTCCATGAATTCGGCTTCATTCGCAAAGCCTATCAGCTCACAGCCTTGCGGAGAAATCCATTTTGTAGTCAAATATTCATCCATCGCACAAATAGTCGTACCACCCGGCAATTGAGAAAGCATCAGTTCAATCTGATTATCACGGGCTTTTAATTCATCCTGCAGTTCTTTATAACGGGCTTTCCCATATTGAAGCGGGAATAAGCGTTCATCCTCCATCGCGTCATAAGCGATTGAATGATGCATATGCTTAATCCTAAAGCCGTCAGACGCCTTATGCAGAACAAGGGTGATTCGCTGAAATTCATGGATGCTGACTTCATTATCCGCTCTGGTATCCATATAGCTAGACCCTTGACATACCGCATCATCCTCACCCAGCAGCACAACATCGTAATGCTCCTGGCTAAGAATGCATGGCTGAAGATCATCCTTACCGTCAATAAACTGCTTGGCAACCGCGGCTTTACCAACCGCTGACTGCGCGCGTCCTGAACCAAACCAAATAATATCCTCATCCATTGCATTGATTAACGGTTCGATATTATTATCCTGAAAAAAGGTACGCAGGATATGAGCTGTAAATTCACTTACTTCTTCCTTGTTTTTAATCACTTTTCTTACCTCCTGCAATGAAATGATTTTTCTTCACAATCTATGAGATATTAACCGATACGGATGCCTAAAAAACAGTATTTACCCCCGATTTATCAAGCTCACATGACATTATATGATACTTATTATTTTATCACAAATCCTTATGAATTACTATGCATCCTACAATCCTGAATAAATGTAAATGTGAGAAAACTGATCAAATCGATCCTTAGATAAGAAAAAGGAAGCCTTATGCTGTTTGATACCAACAGCCGTCAGCTTCCTTTTATAATTTTTATTTAAGCTTATTTCCATCCTTAAAAGCATTTCCGGCTTTTTCACCAAGCGTGATATAAGTATTATGTACGGCATCAAAGGTAATCGGCGCCAACTTGACAGGATCAATTTTTCCTTCCTCATCAAGAATGCTTTCATCCGCGCTTACATTGATGATTTCACCAATTAAGAGCTCACTTTCCTCATCAAAGCTTAACAGCTTGCATTCCAATGCCATCGGCAGTTCATCAATCAGCGGTGCATCTACAAATTCACTCTTTGTCGCATGGAAACCTGCCTTGCGAAATTTATCAGGCTCCTTATTGCCGGATACGATGCCAACATAATCACATTCAGTCACATGCCGTTTATCGGCCATACTGATTGTGAAAGCCTGCCGCTGAAGGATATTTTTTACTGTTTTATGTTCACCGCTAAGATACAGCGCTACTTGCTTATAATCAGCAATGCAGCCCCATGCCGCATTCATCGCATTTGGAACGCCCGCTTCATCATAGGCAGCTATGATTAAAACCGGTTGTGGATACATATATGGCTTTGCGCCAAAATTCTTTCGCATACAAATGCCTCCTTTGAATCAATCTCTCAAACTGATCAGCCAGTTACTGACAAAACGCTCTGTACCGTGCGCTATCATCGCAATCAGGATAAAGCCATTATATTGATAAATCGCGCCTATACCGATTGAAAAAATAAAAGATGCCAGCAGTTCATAGAATAAATCTTTATTAGTCTGTGCTTTCAGCATTCTATTATTGATATAAATAGCCAAACACCACACACAGGCATTGCAGAGTATCGCATAATAGGCTGCATTAGATACGGCCAGTGTCTGAAGCAGCATAAAGATGAAATACTGCATCAACATACGCTGTGGTATTTCCATCAGCATCCCTTCCATACACCATCCTAGTAAAGCACCGCCGTGTTTAGCCTCATTATGCTTTAAGCCATCAAGCATTGCAGCCAGTACGGTTATAATAATCACAATCATGAATAACGCAGAACTGCCCAAGGATTTTATCGGATAGAGCCCCAGCGACAGCTGCGCGATGAATAAAAAAGGAAAACTTGCAATTAAGACATTTAAATATAACAATGTGGCCATCTTATATTTTTTCAGCCATTCATTAAGTTTGGCTGTTAAGCCAATCCAGAACAATACTAAGCCAGCACTGATCAGCAATGTCAGTAATACTTTTAAAAAATCCATATTCTTCCCCCTTTAATAACCATAAGATGAAAGCGTATTACTCACTTTGAATAATACGCTTTTAATTGAATCAGTAATTATCGATCCTATCGATTTTTGATTGCAGCCTGAGCAGCAGCTAAACGTGCAATTGGTACACGGAAAGGTGAACATGACACATAAGTTAAGCCCAGTTTATGACAGAATTCAATTGAAGCTGGATCACCGCCATGCTCGCCGCAGATACCCAGTTTGATATCTGGTCGTGTAGAACGGCCAAGTTCAGCAGCCATCTTAATCAGTTTGCCGACACCGCGCTGGTCAATGCGGGCAAATGGATCTTGTTCATAGATCTTCTTGTCATAGTAATCCTTTAAGAAACCGCCAGCATCATCACGAGAGAAGCCAAAGGTCATCTGAGTTAAATCGTTTGTTCCGAAACTGAAGAATTCAGCTTCTTCCGCAATCTCATCCGCCAGCAATGCCGCTCTTGGAATCTCAATCATCGTACCCACAGAGTATTTAAGCTCAACGTTATTTTCCTTGATGATTGCATCGGCTGTCTTCACAACGATATCTTTTACATATTTTAATTCATTGCGGTCACCAACCAGCGGAATCATGATTTCCGGTTTGATGTGGTATTCCGGATGCCGATTATTTACTGCGATAGCAGCTTGAATTACAGCTCTTGTCTGCATTTCAGCTATTTCCGGATAAGTAACAGCCAGACGGCAGCCACGATGTCCCATCATTGGGTTGAATTCATGAAGCCCCTGAATTACTGCTTTCAGCTCATCTAAATCAAGTTTCATATCAGCAGCCAACTGAGAGATGTCATATGAGCTTGTTGGCAGGAATTCATGCAGAGGCGGATCTAAGTAACGAATGGTTACCGGCAGACCCTTCATGGTTTCATAGATAGCTTCAAAGTCACCCTGCTGCATCGGCAGGATCTTATCAAGCGCTGTACGGCGCTGAGCTTCTGTTTTAGAGACAATCATTTCACGAACCGCTTTGATTCGTTCACCCTCAAAGAACATATGTTCAGTACGAACTAAACCAATACCTTCAGCACCATAAGCAACTGCCTGAGCAGCATCTTTTGGCGTATCAGCATTTGTTCTTACCTGCAATACGCGGGCATCATCAGCCCATTGCATAAAGGTTCCAAAATCACCAGACAGACTGGCAGGGATGGTAGGAATTGCTTCACCATAGATAAAGCCTGTAGATCCGTCAATAGAGATTGGATCATCTTCCTTATAAGTAACACCATTAACTGTAAAGCATTTATTCTCTTCATCAATCTTAATATCACCGCAGCCAGATACGCAGCATGTACCCATACCTCTGGCAACTACTGCCGCATGACTTGTCATACCGCCGCGAACAGTCAGAATACCTTGAGAAACAGCCATACCTTCGATATCTTCAGGTGAAGTTTCAAGACGAACCAGAACAACCTTATGACCTACAGCAGCCTTTTGAATAGCATCCTCTGCAGAGAATACGATATGTCCGCAGGCAGCTCCCGGTGATGCCGGCAATGCTTTAGCAATTGGTGTCGCTTTCTTTAACTCTTCCGGTGAGAACTGCGGATGCAGTAAAGAATCCAGCTGCTTAGGATCAACCATCATCAATGCTTTTTCCTTCGTAATCAAACCTTCAGATACTAAATCACAGGCAATCTTTAAAGCCGCTTTAGCTGTACGTTTACCATTACGCGTCTGCAGCATATACAGCTTGCCTTTTTCAATAGTAAATTCCATATCCTGCATATCACGGTAATGTTCTTCCAATTTACCGCAGATATCCACAAACTGATCATAAACTTCCGGCATAACTTCCTTCAGCTGATCGATTGTCTGAGGTGTACGGATACCCGCAACAACATCTTCACCCTGAGCATTCATCAGGAATTCACCAAATAATTTCTTTTCACCAGTAGCCGGATTTCTTGTAAATGCTACACCAGTACCGCAGTCATTGCCCATGTTGCCAAAAGCCATTGACTGTACGTTAACCGCCGTACCCCATTCACTAGGAATATCGTTCATGCGGCGGTAATAAATCGCGCGCGGGTTATTCCAGCTGCGGAATACCGCTTCAACTGATTTAATCAATTGAACCTTAGGGTCCATAGGGAATTCTTCATTTAACTGACGCTGATAGAAAGCCTTAAAACGTTTAACCATTTCCTTCAAATCTTCAGCATCAAGATCCGTATCTAAGTGAACATCCTTCTCAGCCTTAATGTCATCGATAATCGTTTCAAACTTAGCCTTAGAAAGTCCCATAACAACATCGGCAAACATTTGAATAAAACGACGATAACTGTCATAAGCGAAACGCGGGTTATTAGTTAATCGCGCAATCGTCTCTACAACATCATCATTGATACCCAAATTTAAAATAGTATCCATCATACCAGGCATTGAAGCGCGGGCACCAGAACGAACTGATACCAGCAATGGGTTCTCCACATCTCCTAACTTTTTACCTGTACGTTCTTCAAGATCTTTTAAGTTCTCTAAAATTTCATCGAGAATTTCTTCGTGAATTTTCTCACCGTCTTCATAATAACGGTTGCAGACTTCGGTCGTAACCGTGAATCCATCAGGAACCGGCATACCGAGATTTTTCATTTCCGCAAGATTCGCACCCTTGCCGCCAAGCAGCTCACGCATATTGCCGTTGCCTTCTGAAAACTTATATACATATTTTGTTTTCATTCTTAAACCTCCTCTAAGTTGGCTGTAATCGCTTACACATAATTATACAGATTTTTTGAAAAATTACTAGCCGTAAATGACATTTCTTCCTCACCTTGGATACCTTTTTTTCTTCAAACAAAATAAATACTGATTTATTCCTTCATCAACCATTCCTTAGATTTTTAATCACTGATAATTCAATTTAAACAATACATCATCTATATCTACGCAGAATAATTCATGTTGGCCAGTTTCATAGTTTTTTAAATACTGGGCTGCCTCAGAATAAATTTGCTTGATATTTCTTTCAATGTAAGCCATCACAAGTTCTTCCTGAAATCGCCTCCCATATGATAGGCAAGCATGTATTTTTCAGTAATTGGAAACATTTTCGAATAATGAAGTCCATGTTTTCTTCGATCTTTGGTCTTAGCCCTTTTAGGCAGCGGAAAATAAGTATTGCTAGGAGCATTACCAATATTCGATCTAAAAGGTATAGCAAAAGTATGTAGGTTTCCTTTATACTTCATTTTCAATAATATTAAACAAGGTCTGTCCTTTGCTTCCTGGCCCATAATCCGCATGATTTCATGATTCTCTGAAAACAATTCATAAAATGACTGCTTAATCGTTACAACCTTGATTTTTCTTTTATATTGACTGCTCATGATCATCCCCCCATATATGCAAACAGACTCTTTTTTACAAGAGTCTGTTTATGGATAATATTCTAAATTAAAGTCCCGTTACCCTCGGAGACCACACTTACACATGGATAATATTCTAAATTAAAGTCCCGTTACCCTCGGAGACCACACTTTTGTGAGCAAAGCTCATAATAAGTTTATGCATCTAGTAAACATGAGTTTCCTCACCTATATTCTACCATATTAAGTATAAAAATCAAGCGCTTGACACGCTCGTTACACTCATCGAAAAAGATTGTTTCCGCAGCCCTGTAAAGGTGCAAAGATAATGAATGACAGATAAACAATGTTTACTTAGCCTTTTCAGACTTGCTTCGATAAGTACAGAAATACAGTAAAAAATCCCGGTCAATGGAACGCTGATCCAATACGAATTGATTTTTTCTAAAGAAATCCTGGCCTCTTAAATTCATTCGATGCAGCTGTGCCACAAACTGCATATAACCTAAATTTATCATATTTTGTTTAAACATCACCATCATCTGAGTACCTAATGATTGCCCGCGCACTTCCGGAACAAGGTAGAAAGAACCAATCCAAACGGTGCGTTCAAAAGGATAGCCTTCATAATAAGTCATAAAACCTGCCGGCTCACCATCAAAGGTAATCAGCTTGGCATGATACTTTTCAGACTTGCCCTCAGGCGGCAGTACCTTCTTTCTGACAATATCATGAACCTCCTGATCGCTGATACGCTCTCCGCAGCCGGCCAGTGCATCCTCACACCGGTCACAGATTTGTCTTAACGTTGTTTCATCATCAATAGTCATCTCGCGGATATCCACTTTATGACGCGGCTGATTTTTATTCTCTTCCATGCTTTCATCCTCACTTTACTTTATTATTATAAGCGTACCCTTAAAGATTGACAAGCTGATTACCAACCGGAAGCATCCCAACTGGCATCACGCACTTTTTCAACCCTTTGTTTTTCTGTGAATAGACTTACACAGTGATAACCGCTAAACAGCATCAGCACCAACATTACACTGGTACGAATTATGGCAGTCAACAAGTAGGGTGCATCAGGCATCATCCAGCTGAGCAGCGGCTCAAGCAGAAATACTTCAGCAAGTATGATTAAGAAAATATTAAGCGTTGCCCTTTTAATATTTTTAACCACATATAATTTATTCATACAGTGCGGGCAGCTCATCTCACGCTTTAATTCACTGGCATAAATTTTACCGCGGCAGCATGGACAAGACCATCGCATTCCTCGTTTTTTCATATCTTCACCTCTATTTAATTATACACCAAAATAAAGAAAAAGCCCGACCAGTTAAGATCGGACTTCATGCTTATTTCTTTAACCCTTCCAGACGGGCAATATTCAAGGCTAACTGCTGTGTATAGCCAGCCAATTTTTCACGTTCAGCATCAACCTTGGCAGCCGGTGCCTTATTGGTGAAATTAGGATTTGCCAGCATTCCCTCAGCACGGGCAATTTCCTTCTTCAACCGCTCAATTTCCTTTTCACACTTAGCGATTTCTTCTTCTACGTTAATCACATCTGATAACTGAATAGAGAGTGTTCCATTTAAAATAGTACGGGTTACAACCTCTTCTGAACTGTCCTCATTGATCCAGAAAGCATGGCACATTTTATTCAGAATCGCATTAATCTTATCATCACAAGGCCGTAATGTGCCGTCAGCTGCCTTAATAATGATATTAACATCAGCCGAAGGTTTCAGATTATACGCAGTTTTAATTTCACGTACTGCCTGAATCATCGTGATCAATTCATTAACCGAGCTCATCTCTTCATCACTCATGGCAACATCAATCAGATTCGGCCATGTTTCAAGATTGATAGATTCAAAACGATGCGGAATACTCAGATAGATTTCTTCAGTAACAAATGGCATAAATGGATGCAGTAAGCGTACAATAGCGCTTAATACTGTCACCAATGTTGATTTAACCGCATTGCGGATCGCAGCATCCTCACTGTTTAGATTTGCCTTGCACAGTTCGATATACCAGCTGCAGAAATCATCCCAAACAAAGCTTGTTAATTCATTGCCGACCAAAGCAAATTCATATTTATCCATATTGGCGCTGACTGATTCAATCGTTTCGTTTAAACGTTTTAATATCCATTTATCAATCATCGAAGCCTGACTTAAATCTAACTGATCAATACTGAAGTCAGCATCCAAATTCATGCAGACAAAACGGCTGGCATTCCAAATCTTATTAATAAAATTCCAAGCTGCCTCAACCTTTTCGGTGATAAAACGCAAATCCTGCCCCGGTGTGGAATTGGTCGTTAGGAAAAAGCGCAGTGAATCACAGCCATATTTATCGATAACTTCCATTGGATCGATACCATTGCCTAATGATTTAGACATTTTACGGCCCTGTGCATCACGCACTAAGCCATGAATCAAGACATCTTTAAACGGTCTTGAATGCATTGCATAGCGTGACTGGAACGCCATTCTGGCAACCCAGAAGAAAATGATATCATAGCCGGTAACCAATACATCATTAGGGAAATAACGATTCAGATCATCGGTATTTTCCGGCCAGCCCAATGTTGAGAAAGGCCACAGAGCACTGGAGAACCAAGTATCTAATACATCCTCATCCTGAATCCAGTTTTCAATATCCTTTGGATCTTCATAGCCGACATAAACCTCACCGCTGTCTTTATGATACCAGGCCGGGATACGGTGTCCCCACCAAAGCTGACGGGAAATACACCAGTCCTCAATATTTTCAAGCCATTGATTAAAAGTCTTTTCAAAACGCAGCGGGTAGAAATTGATTTTCTCCTCTGGATTTTCCTGATGCTTCAAAACCTCTTCTGCCAGCGGCTTCATTTTCACAAACCATTGTTTACTCAGATATGGCTCAACAATTACATCGGTGCGTTCACTGTGCCCTACCTGATGCATATGCTTTTCAATTGAAACAAGATTACCCTCTGCTTCAATTTTCTTAACTAACGCTTTACGGCATTCAAAACGATCCATATCCTTGAATTCACCGCAGCACTCATTCATTGTGCCATCTGGATTCATGCAGATAATTTTTGGCAGCTTATACTTTTCACCGATCAAGAAGTCATTAGGATCATGCGCCGGTGTACACTTCATCGCACCAGTACCAAATTCAATATCGATATAGCTGTCAGCAATGATCGGCAGTTCATCACCATTTGCCGGATTGATCACATGCTTGCCAATAACATCCGTATACCGCGGATCATCAGGATGTACGCAGACACAAACATCCCCAAACATTGTTTCCGGCCGGGTTGTAGATACATTTAAAATCTGACCGGTCTCCACAACCTTATACTTAAAGGTATACATCGCACCTTCAATCTCTTTATGAATAACCTCTATGTTACTCAATGCCGTCTTTGCCTTCGGATCCCAGTTAATAATGCGTTCACCGCGGTAAATCAGCCCGTCATTGTATAGATCAACAAAGATTTTCCGTACCGCATGGCTTAATCCTTCATCTAAAGTAAAACGTTCTCTTGAATAATCAAGACTCAGACCCATTTTAGCCCATTGCTGGCGGATATGACTCGCATATTCTTCTTTCCATTCCCACGCGCGGTCTAAAAATTTCTCACGGCCGATGTCATAACGGGAAATGCCTTCTTTTTTCAGCCGTTCATCAACCTTTGCCTGTGTCGCGATACCCGCGTGATCCATTCCCGGCAGCCACAGCATATCATACCCCTTTAACCGTTTATAACGGGCAATGATATCCTGTAAAGTCGTATCCCATGCATGTCCAAGATGCAGCTTACCGGTAACATTCGGCGGCGGTATTACGATGCAGAAAGGATCCTTGCTTTTATCGCCCGCTTTAAAATAACCCTCATCACACCAGGTTTTATAAATATCTTTCTCAACATTCAAATGATCATATTTACTTGCCAGTTCTTTCATTTCTCTCTCTCCATTCTCTTTTTAATAAACTGTATAAATGCATATCCAAAGCTTCATCTTCACGCGTCACAGCTTCACGCAAAATGCCTTCCTTTACAAAACCAAGACGCTCTAACAGATGCTGACAGGCTGTATTGCCATTCATGTGCATGGCGGTGATCCGTCTTAAATCAAGGATTTCAAAGCCCATTTCCAAAAGCATTTCCATGGCCTCGCTCATATAGCCCTGATGCTGATAAAGGGGGTTCAGCACAAAGCCGACTTGGGCGGTATCCTCTTCAATCGTATGGAAATTGCATGTGCCGATAACCTTGCCTGACGCCTTCAACTCTATCGCATAGGGCGAGGGCAGTCCCATCCGCTCATAGCTTAAGAATTCCACCTTAAGATAATGCTGACACTCTTGAAGGGTTGAACAGGCGGTAAACATAAAATCAGTAACTTCCCTTTCACGCATATATTCATAAATATCCTTTGCATCCTGCAAACTGATTTCTCTTAAATACAAACGCTCCGTTTCAATTTCAGGCATCCGCATCAACACTCACCTCCAAATAAAAAAAGCATCCGCAAAGGACGCTTATTCACGTGGTACCACCTTTATTTGCACAAACATTCATGCCTCTACTCTTTAACGCAGATGAAACGGATTTTCCTACTCAATTCAGAAAATCTACTCCAAGACTACCTTCATTCAGTTTAATGACTTCGTTTCACCAACCCGAAGCTCTCTGCACATGCCGCTGAATTACTCCTTCTCTTCACAGTATTTCTGCGAGCATTATAACGAATTTCAAAAGAAAAAACAAGTCTTAAGGAAGCATTATCAGCATTTTAGGCTCAATTCCCTTATTTTTATTTACATTGCGCAGTTCATTGACATCAACCTGATAACGGCCGGCAATCGTTTCATACGTATCATCAGCCTTAGCGACCACCAGACAGCAGCTCGTATAAACATTATCCGCATCATCAAAAAGATCCTCGATGCTTTCAAAATCAGCCTCCGCTTCCTCGGCTGCCGGCGCCGTTTCATCAACTGCCTGTACAGTTGGTTCAGCTTGCACAGGGACCGGCTTTTCAGCAAGCTCATCCAAAGCCGGCGGCAAAGTTTCCGTCTTATTATCCTCAATCCCATGAATACCTAAATCAAGCATCAGCAGTATGCCGTCATCAGCAACCCCTTTAACCTTCAGTACCTCAATCGTAAAAGGTTCTGAATTGCTTAATTTGATACGCGGTGCCAGTACATCCAGCTCTAATGTTTCGCTAAAGGAGCGGACTTCATTTTCAACTCGGCAGTGACCGCTGATTATAACCGGCCCGACCGCACGCATGCCCCCTGATTCACGGCGGTAATCAAGCTCCGTTTTTGCCTCTACATCAATTACCCCATCAATAGCTAAACCCTTTAATATTCTTTTTTCAATATTCATTTCTTTCATGGCTGCACCTCCACTCCTATCCTATGTCATGTGCCTGATAATAATGCTATTACCAAATAAAAATACTGAGCAAATGACTATCATTTTAAATTTATAAAGCGTACAGTTAATGTATAGAAAGCGCTACCAAAATTATAGAGGAGGTATTCTATGAAGAAATATGTCTGTACCATCTGCGGTTATATCTATGATGAAGCAGCCGGCAGTCCTGATCAGGGTATTGCGGCTGATACAAAATGGGAGGATCTGCCTGAAACATGGGTTTGTCCAATTTGTACCGCACCGAAATCAATGTTTAATGAAGTGAAGGAAGAAGTAAAAGAAGAAGCAGAAGAAAAGGAACAAAAGCTGGAAAACAAGCTGAATCTGTCATCGCTTGAAATGAGTATTTTATGTTCAAATCTGGCAAAAGGCTGTGAAAAGCAAGTATTGATGGATGAAATGGTACTGTTTCAAAAGCTTGCCGATTATTTTAAGGCACATGCGAAGAAAACTGTTGATCCGCAGTTTGAAACACTGCGCACGCTGGTCAATGAAAACCTATCCGCTATCTATCCGATTGCTTCGCAGACCGCTAAAGAATTAAATGACCGCGGTTCTCTGCGCGCCTTAGTATGGAGTGAAAAGGTATCGCGGATACAGAGCAGCCTGCTTGACCGCTTGCTTAAGGAAGGCAGTGATTTTATTGAAAAAACCAATGTCTATGTCTGTGAAATCTGCGGTTATATCTATGTTGGTGATGAAGCGCCGGAAATCTGCCCGGTATGCAAGGTACCCAACTTTAAACTGCATAAGATTGAAAGGGGGCAATAATCATGCATGCGTTTAGAAATTTAAGAAACTGTACCAAGGATTGCTTATGTCTGTATGTTTGTCCGACCGGTGCCAGTGATACAGAAAATGGTCAGATCGACTTTAAGAAATGTATTGCCTGCGGCTTATGTATCAGTGCCTGTCCTTCACACGCGATTTCAATGGTGCCGGATACCTTTGCACCGCAGCAGCGCAAGGCTGATGCAATGAAACAGGAAATGATGAAGCTGATACAAACGATCGCTGAACAGGAGGCAGCCGCTCATGAGCTTGCGAAGCATAGTGATGATAAGGTATTTGCTCAGCTTGCTGCCGCATTAGAGAAATCAAATCGAATCATGGCTGAAGATCTATTCAGAGAAGCGGGTTATATGCTGCCGCAAAGTAAGAATACACATGATTTTTTAAGGTCTTTAAAAGCTGTCAGTGATGATCGTTTCCCAATGGAAGCTGTAGATCAATTATTGACGCTGCTTGATCAAAACGACTAATATATATTTAAAAATCCTTTGCCTTAATGAATCGGGCAAAGGATTCTTTATTATTCAAAGCCTACTAATTCAGGAATTATACCAAAATCAAAGGCAGCTTCTTCTTTATAGTCCAATTTCTCTCCATCCTGCGAGGTAACCGTACCCGCATATCTGAAAATAACCTTTCCATCCTTAATTTCACCATAAGCATAAATGTCAATTGGCTGGATATATGCCTCATACAAATCAGTGATAATGGCATTGTTCCAATCCATGAAAGCAATCAGGTTATCTTCAAAATCCTGTGGCATTGGGCGATTTTCATCAGTGCCAAGCATCAGCGTGATTATCTGTAAGTGAAAGTCCTTGGTTTCTGTGTTTTCACTAATGACGAAATGCATATCAGGTTTAAAAGCAAAATAATGATCATAGAGTCCAGCGGCAATAATAACGGTGAATAAAACAGCCAGAACGGCAAGCATCGTTTTCTTTTTCATTTTTTCAAATGCCTCTATTTAAAAAGTGAAATTTATACGTATATAACTGGATTGTATTTTGGTTATTCATAATGCTCCCCCGCCATTCAGTCTTTGATCTTATCCGGATGCAGCGTTTTAAGCCTGCTTTCAGCACTTGCCAGTAAGGTTGCCGCGTCTTCACCAGACTGAGGATATGTGACCGCGCAGCAATAAGGTTCCGCAAAGATTTTCCGGCCCTCAATTCGGCGCTTCCAGAACAGCTGAAGAACAAACTCTTCAATGCTTTCTCTTAAGCTGTCATCATAATCAGCAAAAATTGCCACCGCAAATCTATCTTGATCCAAACGTACAGCCAGCGTGCTTTCCGGGAAATTCTGATAAATACTATCTTTTATACTGGATAAATAAGCTAAGACGATGGTACGCTCAGTATTTTGTACGATTTCATAATAATTAGTCAGACCGAAATAAAGCAGCGTCATGTGCTTGTCTTTCTTTAACCGCTGATTCACAAAGTAACAGAAACCTTCAAGATTATATAACCCGCTGTCAGGGTCCGAATAACGAATACGGCGCAGTTCCTGCTGCAGCTGATAGGAACGCTGGGTGAGCAGTATCACAAGAACAATTAAAATACCGCCGGCATAACAAGTCAGATCAGTCAGCAGCTTTTGCTGCTTTGAAAGCCAGCCTTCTTTTGGAATAATGCTTAAGGTCCATGAGGACGGCAGATTAAATTCATGCTTCACCGCATCAGAATAATCAAGCTGATCGTCTGATACTGAAATAATCATCTTCTGTTCACCTAACGCATTAACCCGCCATAATTCATAATCATAGCCGTTATCAGTCAGCAAATCAAAACGCATCTGATCCAATACATAATCCTTATCCATGGCTACCACAAGCTCGCCATAATACTCATTGCCGTTTATAAATGGCAATAGATATAAAAACCCTTCCTGATCACTGCCTGGCAATGCTTCCGGGCCTTCAAAGGTCTTCGTTTTCACAACCTTAGCCAAGGTGTAGCTATAAGAAAATTCACGAATATTCTTCCCCACTAACGAGCCGTAATCTTCCGGCAGCGCCATTTTAACATTATCACCTTCAAAATATAAAACCGAGAGAATATGTTCATTTTCAGCTATTAGCTGATTGGCTTTTTTCTCAAACAAAGCCAATTCATCCAGATCATCAAAATCAATGCTGTATGCAAGATTAGAACTCATATCTAAATTTTCAAGATTAGCCTGCAAATTATCATAATATAAATCAATGACCGCTTTCGCTTCATTCTTCCGCCGTTCAATCATCAATCCTTGAGCCGCATTCCGAATCAGCACTACTACAACCAGCATACAGACAATCAGCATCAGGCTATACAGCCACTTATGTTCAGCTTTCTTCATATACTTCTTCACCATTATTAAACAACGAATAGGTGCCTTTACCATGACGTTTAATTTCATATAAAGCCTTATCCGCATTCGCAATTAAAGTTTCAAGACTATCTCTTTGATTCCAAATATCGGCGCCGATACTGCAGCTGATTTTAATTTCCTGATCGGAATATGAAATATTAAAGTTTAGCTTCTTCACCAATTCAGCTAAAATACTCTTTAATTCTTCAATATCTTCAATATCTCTTAAAATTAATATAAACTCATCACCGCCATAACGGCCTACCGCACCCTCATATTTAGTTTCATAGGCTCGCAGGATTGAACCGATCTGCCGCAGCGCGATATCACCCGCCTGATGACCATGGGTATCATTTAATATTTTTAGATTATCTAAGTCAACAAAACAAAGCACAAGCAGCTTCTGCTCATTGCCTAATAGCTTTTCCGCATGCGCTAAGAAGATTGAGCGCGTCATTACACCGGTCAGGCCATCATGCAGTCCTTTGCTTGACATATTCAGCAATGCTTCAAAATCGACACTTTCCGGCACATCATCATGATAGAGCTTCTTTTCAAGCTTCTGAATCGATGTGACTAAATGTTCTACAATTGTTTTCTGATTATAGATATGCTTTCTTACAAAAATAAACAGCATAATTTCCGCAAGAACAATAGCACCGTCACCAGCAGCAGGATTGGCAGTACCGACATAAACAGCGCTAAAAAATCAACGCTGACTAAAATATCCCAGTTTGTATTTTCAACAGGACCATAATAAGTAAGCTTTGGGTTCAAGCCTTCCGCGCTCTTAAAAGAGCCAGTTTCACGGCTTAACAGCATCGTTTCTAAACTATCCGGGGAAATCTCGACATAGCTGGCTTCTCGAAGATGATCCGTATAAATACTGCCATAAGTCAACCCATTGGTCGATGACATTATCTGACCCTTTGAACCAATCAATACTGCCTGCGCGTCATTCACACTGGCTGCATCTGTTAGCAGTGATACCGTTTCATCAAAATAAATCGATGCAAACAAGCTGCCGACCATCTCATCGGCTTTCATTAACGGAACCGCGATCGTATAATTCAGCGTTACACCATCCGCACCGGCAACAAAGCTGTCAGTAACCAGATTGGTCTTTGTCGTGTAAAGGCGCTGCATATGTTCACGGCTTGCCAGACTGGCTGGTTCTTCGCCGAGCGTATAAACCTGAATATCCTGATCCACATAACAAATAAACATATAACCGTAATATTCATTGATTTTATCAAGCTTGGCAACCTTTTCCTCCCATGGCACCTCCGGCTCATAAAACTCCGGCAAAGCAGCCAGCGATGTTAATAGCTTAATGGTTTCATCCACACGCTGAGAAATCTGCGCAGACGCGTTCTGGTAGGCGGATAAAGTCACCTGTCTCATTCTGGAAACTGTAACAAAAACACCGCCCAATAACACAATTAAAAAACTCACGATACCAAAAACGATAAAAACTCTTCGTATAGAAGCTAAGGGAAGGATATAAAAATCTTGATTATTCTTAGTTGTCGACTTCTTATTCATATTCTGATTCCTCAATTCTATCGTTTAAGTAAAATTTTAAGCCGATAATCGTTAAATTCACTGTTTAGTAATAAAAAAGGTATTTAACATCCTGATAAAAAATAATTTCACAAGATATTTTTAACCTTATTTTAATACATTATAAGGCTTTTTTTGTCATTTGTAAAACGTTTTATAGCACCGCTCTTTAATTATCATTAAATTTGTGTCACTAAGAAACATATGCATATAATATGAGTATAAAGTTAAAAAAACCTTCAGACACACTCAATGGAGGGTTTGAAGGTTTAATTAATATGTATTCAATTCATCTATGATTTATTCAACCTTGGTATTCAGTTCAACTTTTAGGTTCTTCTTATTCAGCCGATATTCAACGACTTCACGAACGGCTGTATAAATGACCGCAAAAATTGGCACACCGATAAACATACCTAGGATGCCAAACATTCCGCCGCCGATTACAACCGCAAACAAAATAGCGAGCGACGGCAGTCCCAGCTTATCACCGAGAATGATCGGCCCTAAAATATTGCCGTCAAACTGCTGGATAGCTAAAATCAACAAGGCGAAATACAAGCCCTGTAAAGGATGAATGATCATCAGAATAAAGACACCTGGAATAGCGCCGATAAACGGTCCGAATACCGGAATCATATTCGTCGTACCGACAATTACACTCAGCAGCAAGGCATAAGGCATTTTAAAGATCGTCATCAGAACATAAGTAATCACACCGATAATCACTGAATCAATTGCCTTCCCGACAATAAAATTATTAAAAATATCGGCCGTGATCTTGGCAAAACGAGACAGATAGTCCGCAACCGGCTTAGAACAAAATGCATATGTAGTCCGTTTGATGCCTAAGATGAAATTCTCTTTCTCAAACATGATATATAAACCTGCCATCATTCCTAAAATAATATTAAAGAAGGTGGAAGTAACCTTACCAGTTAATGTAACCATCTGCGGCAGTGAACTGGAAAAGAAGCTTGTCAGATTAGTAATCAGCTCTTTCTCAAAATCGGTTCCTAAAAATTCATATAAATATGAAATATCAATGTTTTCTCTTACGATTACATCATTAACAAAATCAAAGAAATGACCAAGATAGCCCGGTGCTTTATCAATCAGATCAAACAGTGATGTCAGTACCTGCGGAATCAGCAGCCAAAGCAGTGCCGATACCATGATAAAACCAAGAATCAAAGCAAGAATCGCCGCCAGGTTTCTTACTCCCTTGCCTTTTAAGCCTACCTTTTTTAGAAATTCCTCAAACATCATCATTGGCTTATCAAGCAAAAAAGCGATTGCGAAGCCAAAGATAAATGGGAAGAGTTTGCCGATCATGACGTCAAAACCGGCTCGTAATTCATCAAAACGGTAAAAGGCAAAAAATACGGTGATGCCAATCACAACAACAATACTGTTGGCAATTACCTTCGACCTGTTTTCTTCTGTTAGTTTTAGATTCATAAAAAACCTCCATAGCTATCATATCATGTCTTTATGAAAGAGTGTGTTAAGCTTCTGTTATTTCTTTTAATAATTTTTCGCATTGCGGATATACGGCATGCCCCTGAATCACCGGTATTGTACCAAAAGGCTTACTGCTTAAGGATAGAATCGGCGGTGTCTGCAGCTGTTTAAACGCATTGCGCCGCAGCGTTGATGTGAACCAGCAAAAATCCCTTACAAATTCCTGCGGATCATCAAGACCATACAGTTTCAGCCAGAAACCATATTTACCTGCAAACAGTTCTTTTGACTGATAGGCACGCAGATATTCACAAGGGTCCATGCCGGATAAAAGATCGTCTAATAGCTGATCGTGATAGAACCATTTCATCGGATCAAGCTGATCATTTTTCAATTCGGCGCTCGGCGGTGTTTCCCATTCAATCTTATCGCTGACTTCGGGCAGCAGATTCCAAGGAATTACTTCTTTTTCATACAATTCATTGATTTGTTTTGATAAAGCAAACAAGTCGCACTTTGTACAGTCACCAATTGGTGAAAGCACGCCGATGGCGTCACCATAGAGCGTACAATACCCCAATGCAACCTCCACCTTATTGCCATTATTCACTACGACACCGCCGTGGATTGCCGCAAAGCTTGACAGCAGATGGCCTCGTATCCGCGCCTGTATATTTTCCATGACCAGAGACGGCCATTTTGAATCATCATAACCATATTCATTGCAAAGTACATCACGGCTGGCCTCAACCAATTGCGTAATGGCGCCATTATTCAGCCGGATGCCTAAAGCGTCCGCAAGCTGCTGCGCATTCTGCTTGGTAGCCGATGAATTATGAGCTGTCGCAAGATTATAAGCATAAACCCTGTCAGGACCAAAAGCCATGGTAATCAATGCGGCATTAACACTGCTGTCCAAACCGCCGGACAAACCGATGATCCACGGCATCTTGCCGCCCAGTACCTGAGCATCAAAAGTCTTAAGACCATAAAGCATCACATCAAGCTCACAAAGCTCATGTTTTTGATGATTCGGCTGCTGTGTATCAATCAGCGTCAAGCCATCATGCAGAAACGGTGCGCTGCTAATCAATTCACCGTCTTCATAATAAGCCGGGCCGCCCGGACAAACAAATACATTTTTACCATAGCTTTCCACACACAGAGCGTTCACATAAACCCCGCTGTGATGCAGACAGCACATCAAATCACGGCAGTATGGATGATGATCAAGATTAATATTGAAAATATCCGCTTCGGTATCAGTACCGAAGTTCAGCTTCAGCAATTCACCCTTGTATTCAATTTCCGAATCAATCGCGCTGTCTTCAAAATAAAGCGCCTCGTCCATAAAATGATGCTCAGGATGCTTCACTTTCATTCGCGTTTCTTTCTGCCATGCGAAAAAAGCACAATTAAACAAATGCCCATGCCGATACTTCACATTGCCCCAAACAATCGCAATCTGATCGCTGGCTTCAATTAATAATTCATTAAAGCTGTCTGCAAACTGACAAAAATCATCATTCTGCCACAGTTCTCCCAAATAAGTGCCGCTCAGCGCATTCTGCGGAAAAACGATCAGCTCTGCCTGCATCGCAATGGCTTCTTTAATCTGAGCCTGCATTTTCAAATAATTCGCCTGACAATCCCCAGGGTTGATCTGCATTGAGCTTAACGCAATCTTCATTCCCTATCACTCCTTTTTATACACATCATCATTTCGTCTCTGTACTTGCTAAATAATCAGATAAAGTTACAAACTGATACCCCTTTTCAGCTAAAATCGGCAGCATCGCTTCAACCGCCTCAGCAGTGGCATCATATAAATCATGCATTAAAATAATTGAACCGTCTTCTATGTAGGGAAGCACTTCATTTAAAATGGCTTCCTTATTTCTTGTTTTCCAATCCAAAGAATCGATATTCCAATTAATCATCCTAAACGGAATCACTTCACGCATCAAATCTGAAACAGCACCATAGGTCGGTCTTACCAGCTGAATCTCTTTCCCTGTCAAGGCATAAGCGATATCCTGCGTCGCATAAATCTCCTGACGAATCGCTGCCTCATCCGCGACACTTAAATTGGCATGACTGTAAGAATGGTTGCCGATCTCAAAGCCGTGCTGATAAAGCATCTGTGTCAAATCCCCATAAGCTTCCATCCGATTGCCTAACTCAAAGAAGGTAGCTCTGCCGCCGGCTGCTAAAAAAGCATCCATGATTCTTTTGGTAATCTCTGGTGTAGGACCATCATCAAAAGTAAATACAATCATCGGTTTATCGGGATCAATCGTCATCTTTTCGACTTCTTCATCTCCCTTATATGCCAGTGAAGGCACTTGCGGATTCTTTAACGCGATAAAGCGTTCATGATTGGCATATTCAAATAAACCCAATTCATTGCCATCCTTATCAAAACAGCGAATTCCCTGTTCTTCAATCTGAAAATGCTCGGGAATTTCATTAAACATCGTTTGCAGCTGAACAAGATAATCCGAACGGAATAGTTCTTCGATTTTCAGAATCTTCTGCTGCTTCATATCATAAGTGATAAAGCTTGTGTTAGTCTGCTTCAGCTTTATTTGCTCATCATATACTTTTTCAATAAAACGGATAGTCACATACTGATCAAAGCTTTTCATACTCTCATAATCAAGAAAAACCAAATCATTTTCCTCACCCTGATAAGCGCGGATGGCTGCTACATGGTCCTTAATCAGCTGATTCAGCGTCTCATCACTGAACTGCGGATAATGAAGGGCCAATATCACATCGGCTTCACCGAACTCATCCTGCAATGTTTCACCTGCTTTTTTATTATCTAAAGAAACTGATTTGAACTCTTGATAACGATCTTCTTTCCGTCCTAAGAAGATCAATGACACCAGCAAAACCATGACAGCTAATAATGCCAGAACCAAAATTTTCAAACGGTCAAATTCAAACCGCTGCTTTCCCATAGTTTCACCTCTCATTTCTTAGTTTACCATGGTCCAGCAAAACGTTCAAATAATTACCTATTAAAAATTTCTTAAGTTTTTTTAAATTATCGATACAGCAACAATTCACTGACAGTTACCAGCTGATACCCGCGCTCCTGAAGCAGCGGAATTAACTCGATGGCAGCCTGCACACTGGTCGGATAAATATCATGCATCAAAATAATATCCTTATCCCGCACATTATTTAATGTCACTTCAATGATTTTCTGCGTATCCTTACTGGCCCAGTCGCGGGTATCCAAATCCCAAAGAATCAAATCATAATCAAGAATTCGTGAAACAGTGTCATTTTTAGAACCATAAGGCGGCCGTACAAGCTTGGGATAGATATGAACAATTGATTCAATCGCCTGCTGGGTATCCTCAACCTCCTTGATTATTTCCTTTTCTGATAATTTAGTCAGCTGACGGTGATCCATCGTATGATTGCCGATTTCATTGCCCTCCAATACCATTCGCTGCAAAGCCTGCGGAAACTTTTCAACCATACTGCCAAGCACGAAAAAAGTAGCGCTGCAGTTATATTCCTTTAACGCGTCTAAAAGCTGCTCTGTATACTTATTAGGCCCGTCATCAAAGGTTAAGGCAACCATCGGTTTATTGGGATCAATGATCTTTGTCGGTTCATATAAAATTTCATCATAGGTTAAATATACGGGATTGCTGTTTTCAAGCTTGGTGAAATCCTTTAATTCTTCATAAGTAAAGACAGCCTCATGAATCTGCTGATCAGCAAAATTATCAAAATAAAATGTAATTGTATCTTGATCCAGATAGAAATTCTGGAAATTCTCGGTTTTCGGCATGACAGCCATTTTATAATCAATGGAGCTGCCGGCTGTTTCATCGCTTTGCCGCAAACGCTCATCGATTCTTTGCGCCAAGCTCTTAATCTGCTTCGCATCAAATGCGTCTTCAAACGTATAGCTTTGACTGCCGTCACCATTACTTAAAAAAGTCTTTACTTCTTCCTTATCACCACGCAGAATCTTAACCATCAATGAGATAAAATCATCATTATGATTTAACCGATACGACATATTGAATTCACAGTCACCATCAATAGCCGCAAATTCCTGATTCAGTTCTTCACTTAATGCTTTCAGCTGTTCATCAAGCAAGGGAGCATTTAAGGTAGGATAAACCAGCATCATCTTTTTATCCTCACCGCTTTCATAATTCATATTCACATCTTCTTTAACCGGATTCACTGACTTATGACAGCCGCAAATCATCAGTGAGAGTATACTAAGCACTATTAAGAATCGTTTCATTTTTATCACCTTTTCATTCTAGTATAGAAATTCAGAATGAAAAACTTGCCTCTTTTTGATTAAAATTCCACTTTTCTAACAATACTTTAAAATGTGAAAAACGCGTATTTATGCTGATAAATCTTAACTTTCAGTAAAAACCGGTCAATGAAAGCGTTAATCATTGTATTTTTTCACAAATAAATTGTAATTAGCTATTCCTTATAGTATAATTTTAAAGTTAAAAAGGTGGAATTTACATGAGTAAACAGAAAATTATTAATATTGCCGTAATTGCCCACGTTGATGCCGGTAAGTCAACATTGGTGGATGCATTTTTAAATCAAAGCCACGTATTCCGTTCTAACGAAGAAGTTGTGGAATGCGTTATGGATAGCAATGATCTTGAGCGTGAACGCGGGATCACCATTTATTCTAAAAACTGCAGTGTAAACTATAAGGATTACAAAATCAACATTGTCGACACACCGGGACATGCTGACTTTTCAAGTGAAGTAGAACGGATCATCAAAACCGTAGATACCGTTATTCTGCTTGTCGATTCAGCCGAGGGTCCGATGCCTCAGACACGTTTCGTATTATCTAAATCATTAGAAATGGGTCTTCGTCCAATCCTTTTGATCAACAAGATCGATAAGAAGGATCAGCGCGCGGAAGAGGTTGTCGATGAGGTTTATGATCTGTTCCTTGATTTGAATGCTAATGATGAACAGCTAGACTTCCCAATTCTGTACGGTATTGCGAAGCGCGGCATTGTTCAGCATTCTTTAGACGAAGAAGGTACAAGCATTGAACCATTATTTGAAACCATCCTGAATCATGTGGAAGCTTATCCGGATTTAGATGAAGAGCCGCTTCAGATGCAGGTATCCGCCTTGGCATACGATGATTATATCGGACGTTTGGGAATCGGCCGTATTTACAGCGGTGTTCTGAAAGAAGGCCAAAATGTGGCAGTTTGTGACGGTGACGGCAATATCCGTCAGAAGTCAGTCAATCAGATTTTTGCTTATCAGGGCTTAAAGCGTGTAGCTGTATCAGAAGCGCACAGCGGTGATATCGTGGTAATCAGCGGTATTGCTGATATTTCCATCGGTGAAACTTTATGTGATAAAGATAATATTATGCCGATGCCGACGATTAAAATTGAAGAGCCTACCTTATCGATGAATTTCATTGTAAATAAATCACCGTTTGCTGGTCAGTCAGGTAAATTTGTTACATCAAGAAATCTAAAAGAACGTTTGGAAAAGGAATTAGAAGTCAATGTCGGCTTAAAGGTTGAACCCACTGAGAGCGGTGACTGTTTCAAAGTCAGCGGCCGCGGTGAGCTGCATATTTCTATTCTGCTTGAAAATATGCGCCGTGAAGGTTTTGAGATTGCCGTTTCAAAACCAGAAGTTATTATGCATCGGGATGAAGAAAACCGCATTGTTGAACCGGTTGAAGAGGTTGTTGCCATCGCGCCAAGCGAATATTCAGGTACAATTATTTCTAAACTGAATCTGCGTAAAGGTGTTATGGTGGATATGGATGAAGAAAACGGCTATTGCCGCATTACATACAGCGCGCCGACCCGCGGCTTGCTGGGCTACCGTTCAGAATTCATCAATGATACCCGCGGTGAAGGTACTTTAGTCCGCCGAATCAAGGGTTATGAGCCATTTAAGGGTGAAATTACTCAGCGTGCAAACGGTGCGATGATTTCCACTGAAACAGGCAAGGCAATGACTTATGCCTTATGGAATCTGCAGGAGAGAGGCACATTATTCATTACTCCGCAAACTGAGGTATATGAAGGAATGATTATCGGTATGAGTGCAAGAAATACCGATTTAGAAGTTAACCCAATTAAGAATAAGAAGCTGACTGCGATTCGTTCTTCAGGCAATGATGAAGCAATGAAGCTGACACCGGCAAAGATTATGTCGCTGGAAGAAGCGTTAGAATTTATCAATGATGATGAACTTGTAGAAATCACACCAGATACGATTCGTCTGCGTAAAAAAGGTCTTACACCTTTTGACCGTAAACAGTATTACCGTGAACTTGTTAAATCTCAGGAAACCGAACAATAATTATGAACAGCATGTCAAAATAGAATGGCATGCTGTTTTATTTTATTGCTGATCGTGTGTATACTATATATAACTAACTCCAGATTATAAGGATGAAAATTATGATTAATAAAAACAGTTTAAAATCATTGTCTGATCACCATAAAATATTGATCCGGGAAGAAAGCTATGCCTACTTATTGCCATGTGTTGAACTCAGTCATTTAATTTCCAATTTTACGATTACCTTTCCTGATAAAACTACGATTTCTGATGATTATACAATTATGCCGCATGGCAGCGGTACACTTGTTTTCTTTCAATATAATGATAAACTACACAGCTTTGTATTCGGACCGACGACAAAGCCGGTTAAAGTTGGTGATCTTGCTAACCAGTGCAGCATTATCTTCATCATTGAATATCAGCCGGCCGGCTTTTTCCCTTTTGCAAATATCAACCAAAAAGAGCTTACCGACTGCATCATCCCTTTTTCAATGATTAATGATTCTCTTGATTCAGCGATGCGCGCAATTTTAGAAGCAGCATGCTCTGCCGATGAGCTAATAATGAATTTTGAAGCCGTTCTGCTCCAAAACATTCAATTTCCCTACCCTGAAGAACTAGCGCTTGCACTGCAGTTGATTATTCGAAGCAGCGGTATCAGCAGCGCCGCAGCTATCGCCGCTCATGTCTCTTATAGCCCCAGGCATCTAAACCGGCTGTTCAATTTATATTTAGGAATGAGCATTAAGGGATTCTCACGATTAGTAAGAATCAATAAATCAATTCAATTGCTGAATGAGAATCGATCAATAAGTGAAATTTATGAAATATTAAGTTACTATGATAGTTCGCATTTTGTGAAGGATTTTAAAATCGTGTGCCAGCTGACCCCTCAGGAATATCGAGCTCACATGTCCGATTTTTACAATGAAATCGCCAAGTTTTAAACCTATAATATTTTTATATGAAACAGAAAGAGAGATTGATAAGATGAAATTTAATGAAACGACAATTCGTATTTTAGTTCGTAAAAATTATGGAAAATGCTATGATTTCTATACCGAGAAAATAGGACTGATACCAGTATGGGGCGATCGCAGCGGCCCCTACACTTCTTTTACCGTAAGTCCTGATCTGCCGCCATGTTTCGCTATATTTGACGGCAGTGCAATGTCTTTGTTTCCCGGCTATTCACAGCCTGATACAGATAAACAGCCTGATACAATAGCGGCTGTCATCCCTACCCTTAACTTAGATGCAGACTATCAGCGTCTGAAAGCGGCAGGTGTTGATTTTCTCAATGAACCGCAAACAATAGAAGCATGGGGAATGCGCTGTACCTACTTCAGAGATCCTGAAGGTAATCTTTTTGAATTAAATGACGGTGATATTTAAGGAGTATAGATTATGAATTGGGAACCTTGGACAGGCTGTTATATGCACAGTGATGGCTGTGCAAATTGTTATTTTTATGGGCCGCATGCCAAACGGTTTGGCCAAAATACCATCAAGAAAACAGATAAATTTGATTGGCCGATAAGAAAAAATGCTAAGGGTGACTATAATATCAAGGGTAATAAAATACTTGCGACTTGTTTTGCTACTGATTTCTTTTTGCCGGAAGCAGACGCGTGGCGTCAGGAAATTTGGGCGATGATCAGAGAACGGTCTGACATTGATTTCTTGATTTTAACCAAGCGGATTGATCGGTTCATGACTTCACTGCCTGCTGATTGGGGTGATGGTTATGACAATGTTAATCTTGGCTGCACTGTTGAAAATCAAAAAGCGGCTGACTATCGGCTGCCATTATTTTTATCTTATCCAATAAAACGCCGTTTCATTGCCTGCGCGCCTTTACTGGAAGCCATTGATTTAAGACCCTATCTTCATGGTGTTGATCATGTGAGTGTTGGCGGTGAAACAGGCCGTGACGCCCGTGTTTGTGATTATGACTGGGTTCTTGATCTGCATACACAATGCCAAGCAGCCAACGTGACTTTCTGGTTTAAAAATACCGGTTCTAAGTTTGCCCATGATGGTGTGATTGAAAATATTAATCCCTTTAAACAAACATCAAGAGCCAGGGAATTAGACATTGATATATCCGATGGCAAACGATTGTTTTAAAATATCAAACTGCATAAAGAAAACCTGATCCAATGACCAGGTTTTTTTCTACATTTCTTTATCAAATTTAATCCGATAATAAATACTAATACCAACAACAAGCAAATAACAGCCAACCAGCATTAACACAAGAACCGCATCCACACCCATTAATGAAAACGTAAGCAGCAGCGCGGCAAAGATATAAATCATGCTGTCATAAGCCTTAGCTTTAGCCTGATTAGCAATCAGGATGTTTCGCTCATCTTTAGATTCAATAGCTATCTGGCGGTAAGCATCCGGTGATTTAGCCAATGTTTTGGCTTGTATCCAAATCCCCATGCCATGTCCAAAGATACCGCAGCCAACACCGATAAATATATACGGCAGAGTCTGCATGATACCTTCAGATACCTGTGTTTTCAAAATCAGCAGACCAGCTGCCAAAAGCAATAAACCACCAATAATCATAATTAGATATTGCATTTGTTTTTTCATTATTGATCCTCCTCGTAGATAAAGATCTCCTCAATAGTAAGATTAAAATATTTAGCTATTTTAAACGCTAGCAGAATAGAGGGATTATACCTTCCATTCTCTAAAGAACTGATTGTTTGTCTAGATACTTCAAGTAGATCGGCCAGCTCCTCTTGTTTGATGCCTTGACTCTTGCGAATTTCTTCAAGTCTGTTTTTCAATCGTTCATCCCTCCTTTGGAAAGTTAACTTTACATCTTTAGTATAGTGCTGATTTCCGCTTATGTCAAGGAAACTTTACAAAATAAAAACTGATTATAATTAAATAATCAGCATTTTAATACATTCTGCCAACCCTCTTGGATTTTCTATCATCGGCAAATGGCAGCTGTCGGCGATAAAATGAAAGTTTAGATTATTGATTGTTTGATGATCAAGACATAAATCAGTGATACGCTCAGGATAATCAGGTACATTTCGATCGCCATAAATTATATCGATCCTCTGCTTAAGATTATGAATCAGCGGTGTATAATCGAATTCGTCCTGCAATGAAGCTATCAATTCATTTGACGCATAGGCGCTCTCCTGCTTCAGCATTAACTTAATTTCATCATATTCTATCATATGTTCAGCCGTCATTAAATTACGATAAAAGAGATTTGCGGGTCTTAAGTTTGTTTCAATCAAGATTAAATGCTGACAATCAATACCCATTACCGCTAACTGAAGGGCAATCACCCCACCCATTGAATGGGCGATAATAACATCATATTGCTTATCCTTTACCTTCGGCCAAACCCATTTAGTTAGATCCATAACCTCGAAAGCCGATGCGGTTACCTCATGCGGATAAGTCAAAATTTCTGTCTTTAGCTCTTGCATATTATTTAATAACGGCTGCCAAATAGCTTCCGTACAATTTAATCCATAAAGCAATAACGCTTTTTTCATAGTACCATCTCCCAAGCTATTATATCATATGTGTTTATATATATGCTTCTTATTGTTTCAGCTGTACGATGGGTTATAGTTTTGTTATAATAGCAATAGAAACGAGGATTTGTCTATGGATCAAGATTTACTGTTAGAAGGAAATATATCGGTAAAGGCAGCTTTGCTTGCAAAGGTGCGTACCGTCTGCGAGGTTATTGTTGATGAGCATAAAAATGATAAGGATACCCGTTATATATTGGCCAAGGCTTATGAAGCGGGTGTTGAGGTGAAAAAGGTCAGCCGTGACGCGATTGACGATATCGCTGAGGGGAAAACCCATGGTGGTTTGATTGCCAGAGTGAGTGAGCGCAGATATCAGTCATTAGCGGATGTGATAAATCTTTCAAACCCCTTTTTAGCACTGGTTGAGGGTGTTGAAGACCCATTCAACTTTGGTTATTTATGCCGAATCCTTTATGCGGCCGGGTGTGATGGCCTTTTAGTCAGTTCCCGCAACTGGAGCAGTGCCGCAAAGGTGGTTACTAAATCGAGTGCCGGAGCCAGCGAATATCTGCCGATAATACCGATAGAAGATTTTGATGAGGCTTTAAGCCAGCTGCATGAACGGCAAATTAAAATCTATTGCGCAATGCGGGAAAACGCTATTGAATACTATGACGCTGATTTTAAATCACCTGTCTGCATCGCGATTGGCGGTGAGATGCGCGGTCTAAGTAAAACAGTTCTGTCGCATTCAGATCAAAACATCTATATTCCCTATCCCAATGATTTCCGCAACGCGTTAAATGCTGCCGGAGCAGCTTCAGCCATTGCCTTTGAATGTGTGAGACAGCGACGCCATAAGTAAGAAAACAGAGAGTTCTGATTCATTTCCAACAATGACAAACTCTCTGTTTTAATTAATTATAATAATATTGATTAAGAATCATTAGTCTTTCTGATCGTAAGCTTTAACCTCTACACTCTGCTTTTCAAAATCAATAAATGTTTGAAAGGCATAGCGGTTTTCATCCTCATCCCAGATTTCCACAAATACTGGTGTAACCTCAATCAAAATCTCAGTATCTTCATGACTGTAAGCATTATAGCTCTGCCAAAGATATTTTTTATAAGCTGTTTCAAATTTACGTCCTTCCTCTTCCACAACTAAACCTTTATTGACAGCGATTCCTTCAACCTGCACACCGCCGACACATAAGGCTACTCTTGGGTTTTTGAAAAGCTGCTGCGTCTTTCTGAAATTTTTATCAGTCTTAAAATAGATTTTATCATCGTAAAATAAACAGCTCACATTTCTTACCATTACATAATCATCCACACTGGACGCCAATGCCATAATCTTACTTGTTCCCAGTTTTTTAAACATTAATGCTTTTGCTTCATTAAATTCCATTTTCTTTGCCTCCTATTTATAGATATTTATGAATCAAACCGCTGATTTTCTTATACACGATCAGCGTTACTGCACAATTCGCAGCCGTCTTAATAATATTAAATGGCAGAATGCCAATCAGCGCCAGTGATGAAACATCATTAATCAGCGGATTAATACTGTGGCTTGAGGTTACAATTGAATCCATAGTCATGCCATATAGATTGATATAAAAAGGAATGATCATTGTAAGATTCGTAATTACCGCTGTGATAATACAAAGCAGCGCACCCGCAATCAGTCCCTGAATTGCCCCCTTTCTGGTTTTATTCTTTTGATAGATTATAGCTGCCGGCAGAACCATGGCACAGCTTAACATCAATCCCTGCAGTTCCCCTACCAGCATCGACTTGCTGCCGGATATTATAAGCTGAATCAAAATCTTAACCAGAATAATTAAAAACGCACTGAACGGCCCTAACGCAAACCCACCGATCAGCTCCGGCACACCCGCCAGATCAAAGCTTAAAAAGGGCGGCATAAAGGGCAGTGGAAAGCGAAACAGCATCAGCACAGAAGCTAGTGCACCCATCATGCCAATCAGCGTCAAATGCTTCATTGAAAAAGCTTTATGCATAGAAATACCTCCAATCAAAAAAAAGGAAACGAAAAAAATTCGTCTCCGAGTGTACACAGAAAATGTCTTTTCTCATCCGGACTTTAACCGTCGGTTCTGGAATTTCACCAGATCAGCTGCTGTTTCGCAGGTCATGGACTTTACCATCGGTAGGGACTTACACCCCGCCACAAAGACTTGATATTCAATTTTGAATGCAGGTTATGCCGAAACATCCTCTGTAATTCTATTATAAGCAGTTCATCAAACAAATACAATCCCAAAATAAATTTTTACTTTACGACCTTTATATCATAGACATTTTCCACGCCTAGAAAATGAATCAATGCTTTCGTATATAAAGCTGAATATACAAATAAGAATAATACAAGAATGATCATAATCAGCATAAAATCTGTGGTCATTTGCTGAAGCAGCATATAAAGCAGAGTATAGAGAATCATACCTAGCACGAACATTGTGATGATAGCGAAGCGTTTTAAACCAACTCTCAGCACCTTCTTACAATGAGCGCATCTCACCCGAGTATTCCACTGCACGAGTGAAAAAGGGATATGGTGTCCGCAGAATGGGCATTTCAGCTCAATATCAGTCAGCTGATGCCAAATTTTCATAAAGCCTTCCATACGCTTAATCCACAAACAAGAATCCACAGAAAATGTAGATCATGTTAATAAAGAAAGAATTAACACCAAAGAAAAACAAAACCTCAGATACAACCGCAATTTCAAACAGTCCCAGCTGCATCAAGACCAAAAACAGGACAATAATGATTGCCAGTACCTTTTTCAGCACTGCCGGATTGCGGCGTTTACGGCTTTTATTCAATGAAGTGCCAAATAAAAATAAAGCACTTACGGTAATAATCGTCAGCAGCATCGCGGTAAAGTTGCTGTAAAAGTAAGTATTGACCAGCTTTACGATGAACGCTGATAAAAAGATAATCAATACCGGATAGCCTAAACGCTTTACATCATCCATTATTCATCCAGCGTGATACTTGTCATCACGTCTCCATTATGCATATTGCGGACAGCGCCCATATTATCGGTTACACAGCCAAATACCGTATGTACGCCATCTAAATGCGGCTGAGGTTCATGACAGATAAAGAACTGACAGCAGCCGGTATCCTTACCGCGGTGAGCCATTGATAAAGCCCCAGTCACATGCTTATGCGGATTATTCTTTGTCTCACATGGAATTGTATATCCCAAATCACCAGCACCGGTGCCGTAAGGGCAGCCGCCTTGTGATACGAAATTTTTAATTACCCGATGAAAGGTTTTGCCGTTATAATAACCTTCTTTAATTAATTTCACAAAATTGCCGACCGTAATCGGAGCTTCTTCTTCATAAAGTTCAAATGGGATCACTGCCCCGTTTGCCATTGTAATTTTACCAGTTAACATTTGTTTCCTCCTTAAATCCTGTATATAAATATATCATTTTTCAGCAGCTTTTTAAAGTATCAATCAAAAGAAAACCGTACCTTTCCATGAGGTACGGCAGTGATTATATGATTTGCGCAAAATTTTGTGAATTGATAAAGCGAATCTTACGCTTGCGGATGATTTCATTGCCAAAGACAGCGTCAAATTCAAGATCCTTAAAAATATTAGTACGGCCGGTTATAATATTTTCAAATACTAAATTAGACTGATGAAATTTGAAGCGCACTTCATTAACAAGCGATAGATGGGTTGTCTCTAAACCATGCACACCAAGCACGATAGCCTCACCATCATCCACCTTTTTGATTTTATCATCATCGATGATATGCTCTGAAATCCAGCTAGTTTTCGCACCGCTGTCAAAACCTGCCAATGCGTATTCCTTTTTGCCGTTAAGGACAACCAGCGTTGGAAACATACCGCTGATCATATTGCAGCTGCTTACTTCGCCCTGATATTGAATGACATTAAATGTGCGGTTGGCATCATCAATTTCAAAATCCAGCTGACTGAGAATATCCCAGCCTAAGATTCCTTCAATCCCTGTCAATGAGATACCAAACAAGGTTGGACTGATATCCTGCAAAGAAGAAAGCACCATCGGCTGATTGACTAATTCCAAGGCACCGACGCGAAGCTTTTTCACAACTGCCGCGGATAATTCCTTAGCACTGCCGGCAAAGCTTTCAATCTGCATGACACCCTGATTGCTTTCACAGCCGCATTCTTTAGCGCATTTCTCTGTGATTGCGGAAACCTGAGCCCCGGTATCAAGCAAAAAGCTTTTTTCAATGTCATTAACTGAAACATTGATCAGATATAAACCAAACAGATTTTTACGCAGCGGCACACTGAATTCCGGCAGATACAGCCGTTTTTCCTGAGCCGGGCCGCCGTTTGCGAGATTCTTATAAACCTCTTCCAGCTTAGCATGATGCATCGAAGAAGCCATAACCCGATTCAATAAGCGCTGATATTGGGGTGTATTCTGTATCATTGACGGTTTTGTATCAACAACATAGCATTTATGTGAATTAAACATTGCTTGTTTCCTCACTTTCATAAACGATCTCACCATTAATCATCGTTTTCTTTACCTCTGCTTCATAAGATAATAAATTGCCTTTCACAAATACGAGATCCGCATCCTTGCCGCTCTCAAGGCTGCCGACCCGATCAGCAATGCCCAGGATTTCCGCAGGATTGATCGTAATAGCCTTTAACGCTTCCATTTCATCAAGACCATGCTTTACCGCCAAGGCCGCACACAGACTCAGGTATTCTTGAGGAATAACCGGTGAATCTGTAATAATAGCAATTTTAACACCTGCTTTATTTAAAATGCCCGGTGTATTAAAGCTTTTTTCCTTTAACTCAAATTTAGATTTATTTCCCAAGCTTGGTCCTACCAAAGCCGGAAAACCACTGGCTTTTACTTCATCTAAAATCAGATGGCCTTCCGTACAGTGATCGAGAGTACAGTTCAGATCAAACTCCTTCACGATCCGCAGGGCGGTTAAGATATCATCAGCACGATGAGCATGAATTTTTAACGGCATCTTTTTTTGAATTACCGGAATCATCGCTTCCAGCTTCATATCTAAAGCCGGACGTTTGCTGATATCATCACCGGCCGCTTCTTTTTTAGCCAGATATTCCTTAGTTTTCAAAAGCGTTTCACGCAGATAAGCCGCAGTCTGCATGCGTGTCTTAATCTTGCTGTTTTGATAAACGCGTTTCGGATTTTCACCAAAGGCAACCTTCATTGCGACATTATCTTTTATAATCATTTTATCGATACAAGTACCGTTTGTTTTATAAGTAGTAAAGGTACCACCGATTACATTCGCGCTGCCCGGTCCCGCGCAGACGCTTGTAACACCATGACTGCATGCCAGACGCACCGTTTCATCCATTGGGTTGATCCCGTCAATCGCGCGCAGCTGCGGGGTGATAGGATCAGTGCTCTCATTGACATCATTGCCTTCAAACTGAATACTTGATTCATGAAGACCTAGATGGCAGTGAGCCTCAATAAGCCCCGGATAAATGTTAAATCCAGAAGCATCAATTACCTGTTTCGCATCAACTGCCAAATCCTTGCCGACTGCTTTAATCTTGCCGTTATCAATCAGGATATCACCTTGCAGAATACCCGCTTTACCCATAGTATAAATCATTCCATTTTTAATTAGAAGCATAAAGAACCTCCTCGCTTATCAGTATTATACACCAAAACTAAAAATTACACTATTTCGATCTCGATCATTGAGCGTCAGACTGCAAACATGTATAATAGTTTCAGGAGGATTCTGCAATGAAAACAAATAAAGAACATTTAGTAATACAATCTGTACAAGGACGCGTCCATCATCCGACCATGCGCGGGGCTGGATATCGGGTCGGCTTTGACGGCTGGGGACGAATCCCAATGGCTACCGGCGGCATTACCTATAATTACGCGATTGGTGATTGCTGCATGGGAATTGCCGGTGATCATATTGAACCGGGGGTCAGCTTAAAGAACGCGGATGCCAGTGAAAATGACGCAATGAACGCTTTTGCCTGTGTCGGCAATACCGCAAAAGTATTAACTGGTGATGCCAAGGGTGAGCTGGGCTTTGTGACCGGCAAGCATGGCGGCATTGATCATGTCATGATTTACTTCCCGAGTGAAACACTTGAAAAAATGGCTGTTGATGACAAGGTGCTGATTAAGGCGCATGGTCAAGGCATGAAGCTGCTGGATTATGAAGAGGTCATGGTTATGAATACTGATCCTGAACTCTTTGATAAGCTGGGAATTGAGGAAAAAGACGGCAAGCTGATCGTCCCGGTAACCCACATCATACCTGCTTATCTGATGGGCAGCGGTCTTGGTTCGGCAACCTTAATGAGCGGTGATTATGATATTACAACCCAAGATAAAGAAGCCGTTAAAGAGCTGGGATTAGATACACTGCGCTTTGGCGATATCGTTTATATTCAGGATAATGATGGTCATAATGGCGCGCATTATCTGAAAGGCAGCGGCAGTGTCGGTGTCATTGTCCATTCAGATTCCTTTACTTCAGGTCATGGTCCTGGTGTCTGTGTCATGCTGACATGTAAAAAGGATACATTGAAACCCAAAATCTGCAAAGATGCCAATATTGCAAACTATCTTTTAAGATAGTAACTTAGCTGCGCAAAGCGGTTTCGGCGATGCGGACATTTTTAGATTCAATAGCAGTCGTTTTATGATAAAAAGTGAAATCTCACAATAAAGGAGCCTTATGGAAATCATTGAAGCATCAAGAAAATTTATATATCGCAATGCCCGGCCGCTCGATCTAGCACGCTGGCATTATCTATTTGAAAATGGCAGCAAACAACCGGTGATAGACGCCTTAAGCAGCTATCAAAATCCAGACGGCGGCTTTGCGAATGCCCTTGAGCCGGATTGCTGGAATCCTAATTCATTGCCAATCCAAACATGGGTAGCTACCCGAATCATTGATGAAATTGAATTAAACGATAAGCAGCATCCACTCATCACCAACCTTTTAAATTATCTGGAAACAACCACTGCCTTTAATTGTCATTGCTGGCATGGCTTAAATAACATTTCCTCAAATAACGAATATCCGCATGCACCTTGGTGGTCTTACGATGCTGAAGCTGGCTCAGGCTATAATCCAACCGCAAGCTTAATCGGCTTTATCCTGAAATACGCAGACAAAACATCATCGATTTACAACTTAGGCATCCGCCTGCTGATTGAAGCTTATGATTATTTAAAAGCGAATACACCGCTTGCTTCAATGCATGAAACGGCATGCTTTGTCGAACTGTATGATTATTTAACAGCTGAGCCTCTTAACATCATCGATTTAAACGAATTTAAAGCTTTATGTATGCAGTCAATGAAAGCACTGCTAACTTTTGAAACATCATTATGGGATACCACTTACAGCTGCAAGCCCTCTTTATTCATCAAGAATAAGAAGAGTGATTTCTATCCTGAATTGGCAGAGCTGTGCGCCTATGAATGTAAATTCATCAAACAGACTCAAAATGTTGATGGTACATGGAATGTAACATGGGATTGGGGTGAATATCCAAGAGAATGGTCAATCAGTGAAAATTGGTGGAAGAGTGATATTATCATTAAAAACATAAAATTTTTAAAATCCATGATTTAAAAAAACGGCATATTGTGCCGTTTTCATATGCTTAATAGCTGACTGCTGTTTTCAGCCGTCGGTTATTGCTCTGCCATTCCTCTTCTTTGCATAAATGATCAAACATATTGTTTGTCTCTTCAAGCTGAGCATTGCCAATTTCTGAATAATAATCTTTCCAAACCTCATCCATTAAGGATTCCAGCTTCTTCTCCATCTCAAGCATTTCACATTCTCTTTTTGTCATCATTTCTCATCCCTTTAACTAGCATGTATTATTTTACCTGAATAAAAATCACATACAAGACTTGATTTTTATAATCTTTGCTAAATCTTAACAAAGTTTTCACTTTTTCTTCACATCGGCATGTAATAATAGGATTAGGTGATACGATGATAAAATTAGTAAGTATTATTATTCCCGTATATAATGTTGAGGATTACCTCACTTTTTGTCTTGATTCACTGCTGAATCAGACTTATGAAAATCTTGAGGTAATTGCTGTGGATGATGGTTCAACCGATAACTCATTGGCAATTTTAAATGCTTATGCGGCAATGGATCAGCGTCTGCGTGTAATCTCACAAGCAAACAGCGGCCCGTCAGCAGCTCGTAATTTGGGCTTGTCGATGTGTCATGGTGAATACATAACGTTTATGGACAGTGATGACTGGGCAGAGCTGACCCTGATTGAAAAGCTGGTAAATGCCTTGGAAACTGATCAAAGCGATATCGCTATCTGCGGACACTGGATTGCCGGCAGTCATTATAAATTGAAGGTCAGAAGCCGCAAGTCATGGGTTCTTGATCAGAAGCAGGCTGTGAAAATGATTCTTCAGGATAAGATCATTAAGAATTATGCATGGGGGAAAATGATCCGCCGAAGTCTGCTGCCCGTACTGCAATTCCCTGTCGATCAGATCTATGAGGATGTGCGTTCAGTCTATAAAGTATTTCTTCAGGCATCCCGCTTTTCACTGCTGAATGAGCCGCTTTATTATTACCGGATGCGTCAGGGAAGCATTACCTATTCACTGCCTGCGATGAATGCCGCTGAAATGAAAAAAGCCTATCAGGAACAGCGTCATGAGATTGCGAAGTTTTATCCTGAGCTGATCAGCTGTACCGATATGAATCTCTTTAAAGCCAATTTTCTAATTCTTTATACTGCTGCCCGTGATAAGCTGATGATGATTAAGCCGGTTTAACGCTGGCTTTTTTTTCTTTACTTCACCCGCTGATTATGCTAAATTGAAACTGACGAAATGAGGAATGAGTATGGGTACTTCATCAAGAAGAATGGATATATTTAATCTACTACAAAAGAATAAGGCGGTGGAAGTCAGCGAGCTGGCCCGTTTGTTTAATGTATCGACAATGACGATTCGGCGTGATTTAGAAATGCTTGAAAAGCAGGGCTTAGTAACAAAGAATTATGGCGGTGCACAGCTGAATCAGGGGGCTGCGATTGAACCAAGCTTTACCTTAAAACAGAAAACCCAAATGAATTGTAAGAGTGCGATTGCCAAGGAAGCAGCTCGTTTTGTACAGGATGGCGACAGTATTCTTATCGACTGCGGTACAACCACCCTGCAGCTTTGCCGTTTCATTCAGGACAAGCGGATAACGGTTATTACGAATTCGTGGCCGGCGGTCAGCTATCTGCAGGCAAACCCCAAGATTAAGCTGATTCTGGCGCCCGGCATCTATTCAAGCACCAGCAATGGCGTAATTTCTGCCATGACGATTGATTTTTTCCATCAGTTTCAAGCTGACAAGGTATTTGTCGGCAGTCAGGGCTTTGATTTAAAAGAGGGTGCCACAGTACCGGACATGGAGGATTGTCAGGTTAAGCGGGCGCTGATTAAAAGCGGACGTAAAAAATTTCTCATGATTGACCATGAGAAATTCAACACTCATTATCTATGCCGGCACGCAGCTGCCAGTGAATTTGATGTTATTATTACTGACAACCAGCTTGACGCTGCTTTGCGCGCTGAGGCCGAAGCATTAAAACTGCCATTGATTCTGGCTAAAGATTAAGCCGCAATGGCTTTTTTTATTTTGTAAAAACTATACGATATTCTCCCCCAGCAAGATCTTAGGCATCGTTATCAGACAGCGGTTCCAGCGTTTATAAAACTTTTCCAAGCCTCGCTTAGATACCTGCGCATGAACCTCTTCATTTTCAACTGTCCAATGCAAAATATATGTTACTTTTCCGATATATCTAGTTAAACGAAGCGGCGCCTTGCCTTCTTTTACAGCATTGAAATCTTCTTGCCGATGAGTGCGCTTGATGTATTTTACATCTATAACACCGGGTTGTGAAAGATAAAATTCCGCAACCTCTTTCATTAACGCCTCAATTTCATCCTGCTTATCAATTTTAGCTTCATAAATACATATTTCATTAAACATTATACTTCCTCCGCGGCTCTAAATTACAAGCTTAATTCAACACATAAAATCAGGCAAGAATTAAATGGACAGCTTCCAGGCTATTCACGATAGATGCGTTTATGAGTACGAAAATGCAGCTTCCATTTGCAGCAGTCCTTCAAGTGCAGCATAACATGACGGGTGGGCGGCATCAGCAATAAACCCGCAACATCCTTTTTGCCCCAATAATCAAGCAGCCAGATTGAATCTTCATGCTCACTTACACCCTTGACAGCCCGTATTTTATCTAAATCTTCTGCCTGTACCTGACGCCGCATATCCCCCGCCTGAAGCTCGCTCATAATGGTTCGGGTACGCCGTGATACTTGCCTGCAATAATTCAACAAAGCATTGATATCCACCTGATGACTGAATCGAAGAATTTCATCATCTGACCAAGCATTGCCAGTATCAGTAAACTCAATCCCCATAGCCTGCTGCCACATAGAATCAAAAAACTGTTCCTGTCTGGCGACAAGATAATTCATCGTTAAATCTTCAATGCGAGCCGTATGCCACAGCACCCATGCTATCGTCTCATCGCTGCTGGCAGCCATAGCGGTATATTCCTGAACCGTCAGATCATTTAAAAGCGCATCAACCTCATTCAAAGCTGTCGTCATATTGTCTGAAGGATGCAGTGACGCATGAATGGCTAAAAATAATTCTTTGGCGGCTTCAAGCTGGTCTGGCTTACGAATTATCTTTTGTAATGCTTTATGCTGTTCACTTAAGCCTTCACCAAAATACTTCATGAATTATCCTCCATGTCCCTGCATTATTCCATAGCGATGCCTAACTCATGAAGCAGCCCCTTGACAATTGCCATACTTAGCTGATTCTGACCATCATCACTCATCAGAAAATCAGCCTCTTCATTGTCAGTTAAAAAGCCCATTTCCACAATGATGCTCGGTATTTCATTCTCCATCAGCAGCTGCAGAAGATTCACTGACGCATCCTTGGGTTCCCGGTTAGGCAAGCCGTCAATCTTCTGTAACTGCGCATTGACAGCATCACTCAGCGCCATGGCCTTCGCATCATCAAAATACACATAAATCTCACTGCCCTTAACCTCACCGGCCAGATCGGTTGAATTACAATGCAGGGATACAAAATAACTGGCATTAGATGCATTGGCAATCGCACTGCGTCCGCGCAGATCTGCCACATTATCATCAGGCCAAGGTACATTATCATCCTCACGGGTCATAATGACATTCACCCCATAATACTCAAGCGCGCTTTTAATCTTCTTGGCTACAGTCAAATCAATATCCTTCTCCAAGATACCGTTATAAGACACCGCTCCATTATCATAACCGCCATGTCCTGGGTCAATAACAACAGTCGGTTTTGCCTGCTGTTCCACAATCGGCGGTTCTATATTCGCGTTTACATCCTCATGCGTAAACAGACCAATCAAAAATTGAATACTCATCACCAAGAGAACGATTATCGTTAAACATCCACCTGCGAAAATAATACAATGCTTTATATTTAAACGTCTGCGGCGTTTCATATTTATCACCATCCAGCTATTATTAAACCTTATTTGCTGCCTGATTGCTACTAATTATGAATAATCCGACAATTTCCCATAATTAAAAGCCGCGTTAAGCCTGCTCCTGCTTCATGTCATTAATGATTTCCATAATGATCTCATAGGAATCACTTTCTTTATTTAACAGAGCTTTATAGCGATCAAAAATCTTTAACGTTTTCTGCGGATACTCATCAAGATAAGCTAATCCATAATAAAGAATTGCTTCTGTTTTATCATTACGCTTATCAATGGCTGCCAGCAGCATCTTTTCACCTTTGGGATTCTTCAAAGCCACATAGGCAGTTGCCAATTCAACTTCAAGCGCATAAGCCAGAAAATCATTCACATAGCTGAACTGCTTATTGAAGCGGAGCACAAAATCAATGATTTTTTGGTAATAGCGCGGATCATTCATTCTCCCCTGTTCCATGCATTCATCCAGATAATCAACGATAATGCTGTGCAGATCGATGCCGTCATTTACCTCATAAGTGATGCGGTCAAAATTATCTAAATCAAAACATTTACACATCTTAAAGAAACGCTGAAAACAACTCTCCAGCTGCGCAATTTTTTCGCAATCATCAAGCTCAGCCTCACATAAGTCATCAAGCCGTTTAGAAATTAAGCCGTAATGTTCAAATTTAAAATGATGAAACTTGCTGAGAATGAGATATATTGCCTCATCAATGAAATCACGCGGATAAATGCTGCATGTATCATCAATCGTACATGTTTCAAAAATTTTATCTGAAACCTTTAAATCATTCCAATTCTTTGTCAATTCATCAACGATCTGTTCATAGCTCCATGTGCAGCCCATCGCCTTTAGATTTTCCATCATCAATGACTGATCCATTGTTTCAAGATCAGCATACATTTTATCCATTTTTTCAGCTAATTGCTTTTCATCAATCATCATTATTTACGCTCTCTTTCTATACAGCTGATTAATGCCTCAATAAATCGCTCATCATCAGCCTCACTTCGTTTTTTTATATGCCCGCAGCGCTTGGTCTGTTTGCGGATTTTAATCCCGTCGCTGCGCTGATTTAAAAGCTGAAGAATGCTTCCATCATCAAATTCCATGCCTGAGGGATGCAGACAGACTGCCCCTTTACCCAAGGCGAGAGCAGCCAGACCGGTATCCTGAGTAACCAGCAAATCTCCCTTTGTGATACGTTTTAAAATCTCAAAATCAGCATGATCATGGCCCTGATCAACAATAATGATTTCTATGCCGTCAATCGCATACTGATGAGCCGTATCACATACCAGAGTAACCGGTATATCCCTTTGCTGAGTGATCCATAAGCATTCATCAATGACCGGACAGCCATCACCATCAATAAACAGACGCATTATTCCTCACCACTCAGCAGACCAGCTTTAATAAATGCCTTCGCAAAGCCATCATGCGCTAAATCATCCGTAACAAAATCAGCGACTTGTTTCAGGCTTTCCTTCGCATTCCCCATGGCAATTCCCAGGTTGCATAGCTTTATCATATCAATATCATTGCCGCCATCACCAATCGCAATCGTTTGACTAAGATCAGCATTCAGATGCTCAAGCAGCTTCAAGATTGTTTTCGACTTAGATACACCCTTGATGGCAATTTCGCCGCTTTCCTTGCCAAAAACCGGTACCGTACATGGAATGATTTCAAAACGGTCCTTGAATTGATCCGCGATCCTTTGATACGGCTGACTGCCTTCAAGGAAACATATCTTACTGACATCTTTATCATAATAATCACGACTATTTATGAGACAGGCAGTAAAAGGGTGATCCTTCACCTTTTCAATCTGCATCAGCTTCACCAAATGAGGAATACAGTTTTCACTGGCATATAGACCACCGCTGCACTCCACAAAGTAATCCATCTGATAGCTGTCTAATGCATCTACAATTGCTCTGATGTCCGCTTGTTCCATCACTAAATGCATCAACACCTCGCCATGATCCTCAAGATAACTGCCACCCGCACAGATAAAGCCGTCAAACCCGATAGCCATAATATTTGCGTGTAATTCTGCCTTGCTGCGGCCGGTGGATAGATAAAGCTTATGGCCCTTCTTCTTCAATTGTTCACATGCCCATAGTGTACTCTTTGCCAAAACGCCGTCATTGCCGACTAACGTGCCATCTACATCAATGAATATGATTTTCTGTTCCATAGCTATTCCTCATTCTTTCCCCTACTATTATAAAAGATAAAGCTCTTGCTGTCTATCAAGCCAAAGAAAAAGAACCCGCAAAAATTTGGATTCTTTATAAACCACACTGTCACCATAACAATGGCCCGCTTCATTTTTCTTTACTTATATCCGTTAGCCGTTTAATCCCTGCCGAATCAATCAACGACTGCATTTGTTCCCTTGCCATCCGATTCAATTCTATCAATCGATCCTCGCGGTCCAAACCGCGTTTAATCAACTCGGCATTAAAACTTTCCATATTAGAAAGTATAATAAGTTGCTGCAAGGTTGCATGATCACGAATATTCCCATCTAATCTCGGATTTGCATCTCGCCATTGTTTTGCCGTTTTACCAAACATTGCTACATTTAAGACATCGGCTTCTGTTGCATATGTAAAGCTCTGATATTGTTTTGGCAGTTCCGGTACAATCAGGTGTTCTTTGATAGCGTCCGTATGAATTCGGTAATTGATTTTTGAAATCTCACGGTTTATATTCCAATTAAGAGAAAGCCTGCTGTTTTCATCCGCCTTTAATCGTTGATAATCCGTGATAATGTATAGTTTGAATTCCGGCGAAATCCACGAAGCAAATTCAAATGCAATGTCTTTATGAGCATAAGTCGCTGCATAACGACCTTGTTTTGTAACCACCCCAATAGCGTGAATGTCTGTCACCCATTTTTTAGGTGTCATAACAAAAGCATTACTACCTGAATCATTTTTAATTGCCTCGAATTCGAGGTAATTAAAGTCAGGATTATTGAGTTGTTCCCACAGACCCAGAAATTCAATGGTACTTCTGTTCCTCATCCAGTTTTGAATTACATACCCCGGATATTCGGGATTCTTATATTTCGCAATATCAGTTAAAGAAATATAGTCATCATAACTTCCATCCGACACAACAGAAATTTGCATCCCCTTAGCACTTAATTTTGCTTTTAAGACCTTTTCTTCCTTCATTTCTAACCTCCACCATTTTTTTCATTATATCAAATCCTATACTAAATGTCTTCCTTTTAACCCATCAGTTTGGAAAACTTCGACATTATATGATGCTACTTTTAATTGTATTCTAACTCCGCGCAGAACACGGGCACCATTTGGGCATCATAGGCTTATTTTACACAGTTTGAACAGGGAAAAAAAGAAATGCTGCACTTCCGCATAAACACTATGTTTTTGCTAGAGTGCAGCATTTCACAAGTAGATTTTCAATAAAATATAACGTTTGATGAGACAGCAAAATTTCGCTATTTTCTATGCGTTTTGAATAAAATCAAGCAACTGCTGAGCGGCCTCATTTAAGCCTGTGCGGTCTTCTTTACTAAAGCCCAAATGCGTAAAGATTTCACCAACAAAGACATTATTGGCATACAGACAATCAAATACCTTATCAATCAGCGGCGCGCAGACATCTTGCTTCTGCATCGGTCCGAAAGGATTCGCAAAATAAGTCTTTGATAAACCAACTTCCTGCGTTGTACCCAATGCCATACGCTGACCCTGAATGCAAATATTCTTTACTTCTTCCTTATCGTCAATTCTTCTTAAACCGATAGCTTCACCATAGTTATTGGCATAGGCGAACAGATCAATGCGATGATTTGTCGCAACCACATCATAAGGCGCTGCCGGTGTAATAACACGTGCATTCGCACTGTCTGGATTTAAGAATACTGAACGGTCCATATCACGATATGGCGTACCCTTATCAAGGTCATCCAAACGGATAAAGGCTCCGATTTCTGTACCCTGACCATAAGGGATGCCGTCTTCGATATGAATCGTACCCATATCATCAAAGACAACTTCAATATCCGAAATCACTTCATTGCCTAAGGCACGCAGCGCTTCAATTGATTCAGACTTACCGGCTCCGGAATCACCCATCAGCATGATTCCCTTGCGCTTGCCATCCTTCAACGTAATATTTACAAACGCGCCGTGAATTGGCAGCCAGCCCTTCTGCATCATTGCCAGATTAT